>Ga0207674_10000034_pt1 | contig 137337 bp, 118 predicted proteins | sample KBSCornC72_FD_184303 | JGI IMG/M metagenome (GOLD analysis project Ga0207674, IMG submission 184303) | Corn rhizosphere microbial communities from Kellogg Biological Station, Michigan, USA - KBS Corn C7-2 (SPAdes) (version 2) | ecosystem: Host-associated > Plants > Roots > Rhizosphere > Soil ...
GAGTACCCTTAGCCGCAGACTCGAAATCGAGCGGTTGTGCCATATTGTCACCAGGAGTGTGATATCTCGTCGTCAACCACCGCTTGATCACGTTCAGCCCATCGATTTTCGGGTCCAATGCCTTGACTCCATCTGTGATGTACACGGCCGGGATTCCTTGCAACACGAACGAATACTGATCGCTGCGAATAAAGCTCACTTCTTCTGGCATTGGATCGGGGGACAGCTCGTAACCAAGTTTCTGCGCTGCTTCCTCCACGTTTTTCGCAAGGTTCGAATGCTCTGGCCCCATCGGCACCACGTCTTTCATCGCGAAATATAGTCCGGGGGCTCCATCGATATTGACGTTTGCCACGATGGCCTCACGGGGTACCGTGGGTGAGGTCGCGTAAAAATCGGAGCCAAGCAACCCCATCTCCTCGCCGGTAACAAAAACAAAGATAACGCTCCGACGCGGAGGTGTCGCCAAGTTCGAGTACGCCCGCGCAATTTCAAGAAGCGTCGCCGTACCTGATGCGTTGTCGATCGCTCCGTGGCACACGTTGTCCCCTGCAACAGGGGGACAAATCCCCAAGTGATCCAAATGTGCCGTGTAAACCACATACTCGTTTCGCAACGCAGGGTCGGATCCCTCAATCTTCGCCACAACATTCGCGCTTTGGAGCTTACTTTGCCGGCTCGCCACTTGCAGACGTACCGTCACCGGCAAAGGAAACGCTTGCGGCTCACCTTTACGGGCTGTTTCTGAGACTTGTTCGAGGGTGCGCTCCGCTCCGGCAAACAGTTTCTTGCCTGCAGAATCGTTCAACAGTGCCTTTCCTTTCAATTCGACGAACGCATCATGTGGCTTCCCTGCTCCATCCAGCCACCGCATGTCTCCCGATTCCACTTGAGGACGCAGCCAGTCCCAGGAGTATCGCTTCCAATCCTCGGGCAACATGAGATCCAACATACCGATCGCGCCATGTGCCACAGCGTTCCGCTGCTTCACGAGTCCATCGGAGTAGTAGGCCCGTTCCGTCGATGGAAACTTTGCCGGCGCACCATAGATAAGAGCGACGATTTTGCCCTTCACATCTATCCCTGAGTAATCGTCGTACTTCTGATTTGGTGCCGTAACTCCAAAGCCCACGAAAACCACTGGCGCTTCCACGGAGGATTGCTGTCTCAACATGTCGGGGGTTAGCAAGTAGTCCTTGCCATCGGTCAATCTTTCTTCTTTTCCCGAACTGATCAGAGTGAAGGAACTTTGTGCCGCATCGACGACCGACTTGCGCAAAGGCACATTTTGATACCAGCCGTCGTTCGCCCCCGCGGCCTTGAGCCCGATCGCCTCCAACTCGGCTTGGACGTAACGTGCTGCGATGTCGTATCCGCGCGTTCCTGGGGCGCGACCTTCCAGCAAACTATCGGAAAGGAATCTCATGTGCGCGCGAATCGCGCTCCCGCGGATGCTCTGCATGACCTGCTGCATCACAACGCCATCCGGCAGATCTGCGGCTTGTGTGGCCACGACGAGCACTAGCATGAGCAAGGACACAACACCTAACATCCGTCTTTTCATCATTTTCCCCCTCATTTCCTCGTGGCTCCAAAGTTGCCGCCATTGTACGCGACCGTGCAGCACATGATGCGCCGGAAGGACATGCCGTGGTCAAAACCTTCCCCACGTTCGCACATGCTTAGATTTTTACTTCACTGCAACTCGCAAAATTGCTGTGCTATAATCCGCGCCGCTTCACCCCAGCTGCAGTTTCGCGCGGTTCTGTTATTTTTCTCGTATGTGTGCAGCTCTTCGCCACGTCCTGGCCCGGAGAGCAGCGGTAACCCTCAGGAGGATCGATGACTTTTTACGACGAGACACTCTACGGACGTGACGAAGAAATGGACGAGTATGGAGACAGCGGCGCTTATGGCGAGTCGCTCGAGGAGGAAGAAGATTACGAGGAAGAAGAGGAAGAAGAAACCGGTGTCACCGATATTGGCGAACCCGAGCCCGAGCCCGAGCCCGAGCCGGAACCGGTAGCCACGCCACCAGCTCGTCCCGCTCCGGCTAGACCTTCGGGGGGAGGCGGCGACAGCAAGCCCAAGAAGAAAGCCCCGGCCAAGAAGAAGGCCAGCAAACCGGCGAAGAAAAAACCGGCGAAAAAGAAAGCAGCAAAAAGGGCTGCCAAAAAGAAGCCAGGTAAGAAGAAACCGGCGAAGAAGGCTGCTAAGAAACCCCAGCGGCCCGCAAAAAAAGCTGCTCGCAAGAAGAAACGTCACTGACATCAATAGGGATTCAGCGAGATACAAGGAAAAAGGGACGGGATGAAACCCGTCCCTTCAGTTTTTTTAGCACCCAGAGTCTACGCGGCGCGGCGGATTGCAACCGTGCCCGCATCCTTCGTTGCCTTGCGAGCCGCGAGCGAGAGCATGATCCGCGAAATCCCGCTCATGATCAGGCTCACTCCAACCAAAGTACCGATTGCCCATGCGGCGCTCGATGGCCACTGCGCGTATATTAGCCCGCCCAACACCAGGGTCACGATCGCGTCCATTAACATCCATGACGCGCCTTCAGTCCCTCGCATGTTCCACCACATCACGATGTCGAGTACCGCTTCAATGATGAATAGCGACGCCAACAATAAGGTCAACGAGGCCACGCCAATCAATGGACGCATCAGCAGGTAAGTGCCGAATGCAACATACGCCAGCCCAACCAGCACTTTCCAGATGAGGCTTTTGGTGCGATGCGCATGAAATGCCAGCACCAGGTGCACGACCCCAGCGAACACGATCATCCATGCAATAAACGCATTGACCGCGATCGCCGCTATTGTTGGCGAGGCAATGGCCAGCATTCCGAAAACGACCAATGCCACGCCCCAGACAATCGACCAACCCGAAGCCTGTCGAATACGGCCCGCAGGCGAGAGCGTTGAAATAGCCACGGTTCCTCCTCGTTTTGAAACCTCAATTGTTTGGTGCTGGCTTCAAGGCCAAGGATTGTAATCCAGAAAACCGAAGACCGCGTGATTTTCTCAAAGGTCAACAGTTTGTCAGGACAACTGGCTGTTATTTCTTCTCCAACGCGTTGAGGCACTTCCCATAGAGTTCAAGCAGATGAGCTGCGTAGTCCTCAGGCTTCGCCGCTGCTCCTCCGCCCTGAAACCCGACCCCGGTCGAACTTGTCTTGCCATATCCCGTCGTCATGGCCACAAACTTCATCATGTCCAGCGCAATATCCTCATTCCGCCGCGAACCCACCGAAATGCCCGGCACTGCTTCCATGGAAACCTCCAAAAATTGTCCTGCGAACTCACTGCCCGGTTACAAAATTACCAAATCTGAAGCGGCCGTGCTTTACACCGTTCCAGCTTTGAAATTCTTACGCGGGGATAAATACCTATGAAATCACCCGATCTCGCGCCCATCAAAACGCCGCTCCGAGCATGTCGATCATCAACCGGATCGCCGTCTGCGCCGTTCTCCCGCTCGAATCGCGCAGCGGATTCACTTCCACGAGGTCCATCCCCACAAGCTTTCCCTTCTTCATTAATCCAGTCATGAGTTCGTCGATCTCCGCGAACGACAAGCCGCCGGGCTCAAGCGTGCCAGGTCCCTGGCGCGAGTGTAGGATCCATGACGTCTACGTCGAACGAAACGTAAATATTCCCACCCGGCGAGACTTGTGCCAACGCGGCCAGTACCCCTTTGCGATGGATTTCCTCTGATGTAATGATCTGGTTGTGAAGTGCGCGCGCGTTCCCCATCGCCTCAGAGTCGTTCGCAATCCCGCGCATACCGATCTGCACAATCTTCTGAACCTGCGGAAGGTTCGCAGTCCGAACCACCCATGTCGCATGGTCCAGATTTCCAGGTCCGCCGTTCCAGGTGTCCAGATGCGCATCTAAATGAATGAGCGTTAGCCGCACTCCATCAAATGCCCGCACAACCGGGAACGTGATGCTGTGATCACCCCCAATCACAATCGGAAACGCGCGCTTCGCCAGTATCTTCTTCACAGCCTCCGTCACCAGATCATTGGTCCGAGAGGGCGTCGTTGGCATGACGTTTACATCTCCTACATCCACCCACCGTTTTCCTTTTAATGTGGTTCGATCCCCGTCGATGTAGTAAAACCCCTCGGTCAGATCGTGGTTGTATTCCTGAGAACTCTCGCGCATCTCTCGAGGGCCGTACCGCTCTCCTGGTTGTCCCCATGTTCCTTCGTCAAAAGGTACGCCCAACACCGCAAAGTCCGCTTGCACCTTTTCGATGTCCGGCACATACGGCGCTCCCAAGAACGTTCGTACCCCGACGAACGTTGGAACAGCTTGGGCCCATGCACTGCACGACCCAACCACGATTGCGAACAAAACACTTAAGACTCTCAGACTTCGCATGCCAGTCACCCACCCTTTTCTCATCCTTTTCTATGCTTCTCAGTCGTTGACATGCATAGCAGCCGGAGATGATAGCACTCACATTGCTGGCGAGCGCCTTTTACCGTGCGTCGAAGGTCTACTCTGCTCTCTTCACTTCACTCATGAGACCTAGCAAGTTGCCCTCGCTGTCCCGAAAGAACGTCATCCATAAGTCGTGGTCGGGCATTTTTGCTATCAGATGTGGCTCATCCTCAAAGCGCGCGCCGCCACCCAACATTTGCTCGTGTGCAACTTTGATGTCGGGAACGGCGAAATAGATAATTGAGCTGGGATGGTCAAACTCTGGTTTCTCAGGCGCGCTCAACATCAGTCGAACGCCGCCGCAGTTGAAAAAGGTAAGTTTTCCCGTCGAGAACAATAGGGGAAGTCCCATCACGTCCCGATAGAATTCGGTGGCGCGATCGAGATCTTTGATGTTGATTGCAATCTGTCCAATGCGCGAGATGCCAACCGTGCTAGCAGTGGTCACCATGGTGCTTGCCTCCTCAACCCAATTTAATTAGCATAGCTAACGATATTTTATGCGAAAACGCAAGCAGAAAAATCAATCTTCTCGAGAAGAAGTTGCCGACCGTTTACATTCCGCTGCAATCCACCTCCTTCGCCGCGTCCGCAAACAGGACAGCGCGACGGGCGAGGGCCCCGCGCGCCTCTCTGCCCTCTCAGTGCTTGTGTTTGGCGGTCCATCTACCCTCGGCCAACTTGCCGACGCGGAACAGGTAAGGCCACCCACCATGAGCCGTATTGTTGCCGGACTACAAGCGAACAATCTGGTCGAAATCATTCCGGACCCCTCCGACGCCCGGCGCATTCAAATTCATGCCACAACCAGGGGAATACAGCTTTTACACGAAGGACGGCACCGCCGAGTTACATCCCTGGCAGCCCAACTTCAGCCTTTCTCCCGCTCGGAGTTGGAAATTCTTCAAAGCGCAGCCGATTTAATCGAACGCCTATCCCGAAACTGGAAGACATCGAACGAAGGACGTTGAGGAAACGTCCCGAAAACTTTCACTGCCCCGACTACTGCTGTGACCCCGGCCAACCCCATGCCGCTGGCGTACAACTAACAACCTAACGACCAACGACCAGCGCCAGTGCTGAGTGGTCCGCTGGTACACCAACCCCCGTTCCTTGCACGTCCACACGAAGCACCCAAGAATGGTACGGATATGTTCACCGATGGCCCTGGCAACACATTCATAACAAGCCTGAAACTGGTTCCCGTGCTTTTAGCCGTCGCGGTTTTAGCTGCATGCGGTGGTGGAGGCATGTCGACGACTCCTCCCCCGACCCCGGCGACGGCTCCAACTGTTACGGGTTTCACGCCAGCGAGTGGACTGGCCGGAACGCCCGTAACAATCACCGGAACGGCATTCGCTGGCGCGACTGCGCTGAAATTCAATGGCACCACCGCAACGTTCACGGTGGTCAGCGCCACCCAGATAACGACTTCCGTTCCCGCGGGAGCTACCTCTGGCAAGATCTCTCTTACAACCAGCGCCGGCACTGCGAGCTCGGCCGGCAGCTTCACAGTCACTTCTTCCACGCCGACTATTACAAGCTTCGCTCCCGCCAGCGGAGTTGTTGGTACCACGATCACGATCACGGGCACGAATTTCACGGGAGCCACCGCCGTTGCCTTCAACGGAACTGCAGCCACCTTTACTGTAGCGAGCGCCACGCAGATCACCGCCGCGGTGCCTGCCGCCGCGACAACCGGCAAGATCACCGTAACCACCCCGAGCGGCACCGCGACGTCAGTGTCGAATTTCACCGTGCTTCCGCCTGTGCCGACCATCACCAGTTTCACTCCGGCCAGCGGGCTGATCGCCGCCGCGGTTACCATCACGGGCACGAATTTCACGGGAACATCCGCCGTAAGATTCAACGGTACCCCTGCCACCTTTACGGTGACAAGCGCCACTCAGATCACGGCAACCGTTCCTGCAGCTGCGACCACGGGCAAGATCACCGTCACCACTTCCGGCGGCACCGCCACCTCCGCCAGCAGCTTCACGGTCACGCCTTCTGCGCCAACCATCGCGTCTTTCAGTCCGACCACGGGACAAATCGGCCTTGGTGTGAACATCACAGGAGCCGGCTTCACGGGCGCCACCTCGGTCAAGTTCAACGGCACCGCGGCGACCTTCACAGTTGCAAGCGCCACCCAGATCACAACCACAGTGCCAACCGGCGCAACAACGGGAAAAATCACTGTCTCCACGGGCGCAGGTTCTGCGACGTCTGCCAGCAACTTCACCGTGAGCACGTCGTCCGCAACGCTCGATCTGACCGTCGACGGACTGTACGTCACGCAAGCCACACAGGACTATCCAACACCCATCATTCCTCTTGTGAAAGACCGCAGCGCGTGGGTTCGAGTCTTCGTGAAAGCAAACCAGACCAACACCGTGACGCCGCAGGTGCGCGTACGCTTTGTAAAAGGCACCACCACAAATACGCTGACTATCAACTCCACTCAGGCGTCCGTTCCCACTAGCGTCGACCCGAACACGCTGACGTCCTGGAATGCCGCCGTTCCATCGGCCTGGATACTGACGGGAACACAAGTGATTGCGGACGTAGACCCGTCTGGTGCAATCTCAGAATCCGACAAGACCAACAATCAATTCACCGCCACACTCGATGTGCGCACACTCAAGCCGTGGAAGATCACTCTGGTCCCAGTAAAAACGGGAACGCGCACCGGCACCGTTACGACCCCATCACGCACGAAGGAAAGCTGGCTCGACTTGGCCAAGCGTCTCCACCCAGTGCCCGATGCAATTGACATCGTTGTCGGCGCGACCTTTACTTCGAGCGCTACAACGCTCTCGAGCAACGGCACCGGATGGGATACGGTGCTGAGCGAACTTCGCGCGAAACGAACGGCTGACGGCGTCACGGACCGCTACTACTTCGGCTCCGTGAATGTCGCTTACTCGAGCGGTGTCGCGGGTCTGGGTTACATCGGATTCCCAGCAGCGATCGGATGGGACTATGCCGGCAGCGCCCCGGAAGTCCTGGCCCACGAAGAAGGTCATAATTTCGGGCGTCCACACAGCCCGTGCGGCGGCGTCAGCGGTGCCGATCCAAGTTATCCCTATCCGGGCGGCATCATCGGAGTCACGGGATGGGACGTCTTCGCAACCAGCAACAACTTGAAAGACGACGCCACATATAAAGACATCATGGGCTACTGCGATCCAAAATGGATCAGTGATTATGTCTATCTTTCGGAACTTAACTTCCGCGCAAGCAGTTCCCTTGGGATCGTTGTGCCGGATGTCGTGAGCGCCTCTAATCCGAAAGAGGGTTTGCTGATTTGGGGACGCATCGACGACGGCAAAGTTGTTCTGGAACCCGCCTTTCGCACGCCGTTCCGTGGCGCGCTGCCGGCAGTCGGTCAATACAAGTTCGAAGCACGTGATGCAATGGGCAACATGCTGGCGTCCGTTTCTTTCGACGCTGAAGAGGTTGCGGATCTGCCCGAAGGATCCGCGGTCCGCATGTTCTCTTTCGTCGTTCCCATGTCTTTGGAAGCGCTGAACGCTGTGGCAAGCCTCCGCATCGCACAACACGACGGAACGGAACTCACACATGTTGTCAGCCGAGCAGCGGCGGATGCTATAGGATCCGCAGACTCAGCCGTGGTCCAGAATGAAGTCCAAATGCTCGATCTACCAAATCGAAGCGTTCAGTTCACCTGGGACGCCGCTCATTACCCCGTCATCATGGTGCGCGACGCAAAGACCGGCGAAGTCCGCGGCTTCCTCCGCGGAGGCCAAGCCGAAATCGAAGACGCCCCCTCAGACTTGGAAGTTCAATTCTCCGACGGCGTCCGTAGCCATCCTCAACCCCATACGCGCAACACAAATTGATCGCAGACGTGCACGCGACGTCTCGGTAACGACCGAACTCAGCGGATATCATGAACAACCGGCCTGTACTTTCTCCGTTGCGACTTTGCTGTTCTCTTGGTGGTGAACGATGTGCCGAGCGCCGCACCAGTCTCCAGTTCAGGCTTTTCTTTGATACCGTTGCGAACCTAAGCGAGGCTTTGCGGTAAAGCTCCTGCGCTCACCGCAGAACAAAGTTTGCTGCACCTCCCTCGCTCTGCTACCCTTCCGCGCTGTTACCCGAGGAGGCCGCGTGCGCATCGATCTGTTCCGCATGGAGCGAACCCAGTGCTTGTTTGAGAACGAAGTGGCATTCAATCTTTCCGAGAGTGGCGTCCTCCCGTTGCGCGTGGAAGAACTCGTCGACGACCCCGAGCAATTTCTCTCATACAGCCTCAAATATCCTGAGTCCGACGGTTCGAACGAACTTCGCGACCACATCGCTAAGTGGTACGGCGCGCGTCGTGACGAAATCCTTGTCACCAACGGAGGCTCCGAGGCCAACTTCACAGCACTCTGGGGGCTTCTAGACCCTGACGACCACGCTGCTATCATGCTCCCGAACTACCTGCAATCCTGGGGGCTTTCGCGCGCCTACTCCGCGAAAACTACCACCTTCCAGCTGGTGGAGCACAAGGCGAACAACCGCTGGGCCCTCGACATCGAAAGCCTGCGCCGCGCTGTCACGAAAAAAACAAAACTGATCGTCGTCACGAACCCTAACAATCCCACGGGCGCGGTCCTCAACGAAGAAGAAATGTCAGAACTAATCCGCGTCGCTCGCAAGGCAAATGCCTGGCTGCTGGTTGACGAAATCTACCGAGGCGCTGAAGTGCGCGACTCCATCACCCCAACGTTCTGGGGACGCTACGACAAACTCCTCATTACCTCCGGACTCTCAAAAGCTTTCGGCCTTCCTGGCCTGCGCATCGGATGGATCGTCGCCCCAGCGAAGACGATCGCCCAACTCTGCCGCTATCGCGACTACACCACACTCACGCCAACGTTTCTGTCCGATCGTCTCGCTCGCGTCGTGATGGAGCCCGCGCGCCGCGAACAGGTGCTCGAGCGCACGCGCACCATCATTCGCCGCAATCTCCCGCGACTCGAATCATGGATCCGCTCTCACCGCGATATCCTCACCTACATCCCTCCCGTTGCTGGGGCAATCACCTTCTTCCGCTACAAGCTTCCAATCTCTTCAGCCGCGCTCTTCGACCGTTTGCGTAAAGAACGCTCCGTGCTCATCACCCCAGGAGACCATTTCGGCGCAGGCCGCTACATCCGCGTAGGCTTCGGCTAGGGTGGACTACACGCTGCGCGGGCTAGCGCAAGTCGACACTACATTTGAGGAACTTAAAAAGAAGACTAGCAAAAGAATAGCAACCAACTCAAGACTTACAACTGCAGCCCACCGCCGCGGCGCCGCGTGAACAAATCTTGGTGAACGCAGGTACAGATGCATCGACAAGACTCAGGCGAATGCGTCAATCTCAAAAAGCGCTCGCACTCTTCCGCGCGGCGCGGGATCTGGCGGGGAAAGCCACACCAAACGCAAGCCCCTAACTCTCAAATCAAAATCCTCTCGCCCCGGTCACCAGATCGTTCCAGCACCAATGAAGCCGCCGCCACATCCTGCACGCCCACGCCCGTCAAATCACAAACGATGATTTCATCCGGAGAGGTTCGCCCGGGCGACCGCCCTGCTGTAATCTCTCCCAGCTCCGTAATCTTCTCAGCAACAATCACGCCGCGCTCGACCCCATGATGAATTTCGCCCAGCCGCAAACACTGGACAATGCTGTCCGCCACCACGCGGTTCGCGCGTGCCAAGACGTCCACGTCAAGTTCCTGTTTCTCCGGACTATCGGATCCCACCGCCACCACCGTCGTCCCTGCGCGCAGCCACTCCGCGCGCACCAGCGGCTCGCGACTCGCCGTCGCCGTGATTACAACTTCCGCCTGCGAGACAGCGGATTCGACAGACTTCGCGACGGTCGCTCGAAACCCACGACTATCAAGATCAGCGGCACATGCGCGAGCCTTACCCGAATCCCTTCCCCATACGCACACCTCTTCAAACGTGCGTACCTTCCCCGCTAGTTCAACCTGGTATCGTGCCTGACCAGCTGTTCCGATCACCGCCACACACCGAACCTTCTCCAGCGCCAGATGTTTCACCGCGACTGCTCCCGCAGCGGCCGTTCGAAAATCGGTGATGTATCCATTGTCGAGAAGAAACGCCGCCGGCGCGCCGGTCTTGGCATCGAACACCACGACCATGCCATCATTCGCGGGAAGACCGCGCGCAGGGTTATTCGCAAATCCAGAAACCATTTTCACCGCGTAACTGGGGCTGCCGTGCAGGTATCCTGCCTTAACATGAATCTCCCCGCGATTCTCCGGGACATCCAGGTGAATCACCGACGGCAGTTCCGCCTGCCCGCTCGAATATGCGGCGAACGCGCGCTCCATCGCCTCAATGCCCGCCGCCGGATCGAGCAGCTTGCGTATCTCGGCCTCACGAAGAACTATTACCTCACGGCTCATAGAAGCAGATATGCAAACCAGACTAGGGGATCTTTCAAATGGTGTCCATATAGGAGAGAACGAACAAGAATAAACTCGAGCGCAGCCGACCTGTAGGAACGACGAACAGCTACGTCACTTTTCTCAAGCCGGGTACGCTCGCCATCGCCCGCCGGTCGCGTGCATCCACAGCCACAAGCGAGCGCTGTCCCACAAAGTAATAAGTGAGGCCGCTGACACCGGTCACGATTCGGGTACTGCCCCCGAAGTATTCGAAGTAGGCGACGCGCGAGCGATTTGTGCTCTCGGCTGGCCAGTACCGGCGCTCCTCCGTTGCCGCCTGGTTTGACGTAACGGCTAGAGTCATCGCCTTCTTCTTCTCCTTGTGCGCACGGGTTGCCATAATCACTGCGGGATGCTGGTCCCGCTCAACCCGCCACTGGTACGTCCGGATCGATCTTCGGACCACCCTCACAAAGATGGTGAACGTCGTCCCACTTTCGTTACATTCGTGGATTTTCTGCTGTTCTCCCAAACGCCGACCCTCGATATAATTATCCGACCGTCCCAGGTCTTCTTTCCTAATGGCACCCCTTCGTGTCCTGGTCGCCGATCAAGACGAGATCATCCGTCAGTTGCTGTGTGGGGTACTCACCTCCCAGGCCGACTGGGAGATATGTAGTGAAGCATCCACCGCGACCGAAGCCGTAGAAAAAGAGAAAGAGCTCGAGCCGGATCTTGTTCTGCTCGATATTGGACTCCCTTACCCCGGCAGCCTCAGCGCCGCCCGCAGCATCGTGGAGCGCAACCCCAGTCAAAAGATCATCGTGCTCGGATTCGATGACTCTCAGGCCGGTGTCCGCGAAGCGTTCCAGGCCGGAGCGCTCGGATATGTCCTTAAAGCTCACGCCACTCGCGATTTGCTACCAGCCGTACGCGCCATCCACGAAGAGCGCACCTTCTTCACTCCTCGCATCGCGGAAACTCTGCTCCGCGATTACGTGGATCGCAATAAAATCGCCGATCCGGCTGCCCCGCCGCTCACCGAGCGAGAACGGCAGGCGGTGCGATTTCTTGCTCGCGAGGCCGCGATCACTCTCGCGCCCCCGCCTCGGCAGAGCGCATTCTCTGCGGGGCTTTTGAAAAAACTTGCGGTCTGTGCTGTGATCGTAGTCAGTGCAGCATTCGGCTGGACCTACTACCACGATAAGATCGAAGAGAAGGTTCCGTACATTGATACTGTGCTTGAGAATTCAGGGCTGAAGGCTCAAGCGCCCACGGCAGACGAGATCAATCCAAACACAAAGGTCTGGGTCGACACGCACACCGGTCTTTACTATTGCCCGGGGGAAAAACCTTACGGCAAGACACCGCGTGGAAAATATGAAAAACAACGCGACGCCCGTCTTGATCAATTCCAACCCGCCAACCGCAAACCCTGCGACTAGCGATTGCGCTTTTGTCTTCTTACCCCTTGATTGTTGAGCTAGCCGCATCCCACGTCGTCGCCGCCTTGCGGAAGTAGGATTCGTTCGCCATATGACAGGCTAGAGCTGCGTGATGCCCGAAAAGTGCGTCCTCCGTGACTGGTTTGCGAGACTTCACGGCCTGGAAGAAGGTCCAGAGATGCGGCCGGACGTCATCCCACGAAATGCTGCGGAAGGTGGTTACGGATTCCGCTACTAGTTCCTGTCCGGGCGCGGCGTCATGTTCCTGGTGCCACTGCTTGTAATACTCCTCGCGCATGGCACGCGGAAATCCGCCAGCATAGTAACTGGGTGATGAGTCTTGTCCAGTTTGCGGGAAGAAACTCAATCCGAATTCCGTCACTTCAAGAATGCCTTTTGATCCCTGGAAGCGATAGATCTCGGGCGATTCCGTACCGAGGTTGAGGCGCAGGTAGACCGGAATGTTGCCGTACTCGAACAAGGTTGCGTGCACGTCGGGCATGTTGCGGCCGTCCTTCCAACGCAGAATGCCGCCGGTGGACATGGCACGCTTTGGAGGTTCATTGATGTTAAGGATGTACATCATGCCACTGACGAGGTGGACGAGTAGATCGCCGGCGACACCTGTGCCATATTCCTTCCAGCAGCGCCAGCGGGCGTAGATCAGTGGATCGAAAGCTCGCTTAGGGACGTCGTTTTGCCATGTATCCCAGTCGAGCGTTTGCGGCGAAAGGTCGGTTGGCGGCGGATATTCCCAGGCACCAGTGGGATCGTTTCGGCCTAGCGAGCCCTCAACAAGCATAAGGTCGCCCAGGGTGCCTTTGGCGACGAGCTCCCGCGCTTTTGCACAAATAGCTGAGCTCACGCGTTGAGAGCCGATCTGCACGATGCGACCAGTTTTCTTTTGCGCGTCGGCCATCTCGACTCCTTCCTTGGCGGTGTGGGACATCGGCTTTTCGCAGTAGATATCCTTGCCCGCATTTACCGCGTCAACGACGATTCTTTTGTGCCAGTGATCGGGGACGGCCGCCACAATGCAGTCGATTTCATTGTTGTTGAGCAGATCCTGGTAGTGTCGCGTAACGGGCAAATCCGCACGCGTGATTTCGCGCGCAAGAGTATTTCGGCCGTCGTAAAGGTCGCAGGAGGCAGCGCAGTCGACACCGGGGAGGTGATACGAGGTATCGAGGAGGGCTGAGCCTTGCATGCCGACTCCGATCATGCCAAAGCGCACACGATCGCTCGCGGGAACCGGCGCCATCGATGCCATGGCCGGATCAGGCTCTAGAAATATGGCATTGCTTGCCACCAGTGCTCCAGCTGCCGTCGCACTGGACTGTAGAAATTCGCGCCGCGAGAATCGAGAAGTCATGATTGCCTCCGAGAAGCACTTGTCTGGAGCCAACGCCCAGCCAATGCTGCTGCTCCTGTTCTGACTGCGACTACTTCTTCAGCTTTTTGATGGCTACTTCTTTAAAGAACACAATGTCGTCTTTGCTATGGTTCTGCAAGCCGAACCATCCTTCCATTGGACGCGGTCCACGTTGCGGTTCGAAATCGAATTTGCGCTCGGGAACTGGGTCGCCCTCTTTAAAGTCTGTGACCTTGGCGCCGTTCAGCATCACGATTGTCCGCGGGCCGTCAATTGTGATTTCCATGGTGTTCCACTCAGGACCGGGCTTGCCCGTCTTCGCGAGAGGAGTCGAAAGCGAATAGAGCGTTCCGGTGATGTGCTTATCGTCTTCGTTCGATTTCTCCGGTTCGTTATCAATCTGGACCTCGTAGCCGTAGTGGACGGGCATCCACTCTTCGCGAGGCTCAATGGGAACCCGAATGAACACTCCCGAGTTGCTGTTGTGATCGCGCATCTTGTACACGACTCGGATCACACAATCTCCGACCTTGCCACCGGTCCAGTAAAGTAACCCCATACCACCTTGGGTTTCGATCAGGCCGTCGCTGACAATCATGTTGCCGGGACCAACATGTTTCCACCCCGTGAGATCTTTGCCATTGAACAATTGCTTCCACTGGCCATCTTGCGCTTGTGCGATTGTGGCTAATGCCGAACCCAGCACCAGAATTGCAAGAAAAATACGTTTCATTGAACCGTGTTACCTCCTACAAACGAGGAATACTACACCACCCAGCGGTGTCAATGCCGTGAGCGCAGGTGATATCTCGAGACGAAACGAACAGCAATCAGGCTGGAACGATTTAGACTTCTGGTTGATGAACGGATCGGACTCTCTCAAGAAGTTTGGTCGCGGCCTCGCCCGCATCCTGCATGGAGAAGTCGACGCCCAATTCGATTACTGGCACCTCGGCAGCCGCCTGTCGAAACGTGCTTGGTGTGTATCCAGCCCGGTGCATCTGCATGGTTGGCCCGAGAACAAGAAGTTTGGGAGGGGCGGCCCGCAACAAGATGAGGGCGTCGTAGACGTTATTTGCGGCGAGCGCGTGATATCCGGCACGCCGCAAAACTTCGCGAAGGTAAGCGAGGATGTCAGCGGACGGGTCGATACAGAGAACCCGGATGTTCGATCGCGGGACTGTACTCAGTCTCTCTTTGCGGTAAAGGGCGGAGATTGCATCCGTTTCTGTGGGGTGCATCTCGAAGAGCGTAAGCAGGTTGGTCAGAGTCAGAACCTTGCGGACCACTTCAGGGACGTCGCACAACTGCATGTCCCCGTCACGGGCTCGCAAGCCTCCGAGGAGGCGAACGATGGTACCCAGGCCACTGCTGTCAATAAAAGTGACGTCGCCGAGGTGCAGGACAACTTGTTTAAGGTCGCTATCGAGACCCTTAATACTATTGCGGAGGCTATCCACTTCCGGTCCGCCTACGATTCGACCGCTACAGCGAATTACAACAACGTCACCCACTGATCGAGAACTGAGCGTGAGGGGCAAGGGATCTCCGAAGGCCCTCAATCTTAGCGCCGGTCTGCTGCAAACTCCAATGCGTCGTCAGAGAGGGCGTGGTTTTTAGAATCATGGCGGCTCCATGTAGAATCAAGGATGCATGGCTGCATCGTCCCAACTGATTCAGATCGAACTCGGACCAATCCTTCGGAAGCCGAAACCGGAATGGCTGAAGACTAAGGTACCAGCAGGCGAAAACTTCCACAATTTAAAGAAGTTAGCGCGTGGGCTCGGACTGCATACCGTGTGTGAGTCGGCGCAGTGCCCGAATATCGGCGAGTGTTGGAATCACAAAACTGCGACGTTCATGTTGCTGGGCGATATCTGTACGCGCCGCTGTGGTTTCTGCGCGGTACCGAAGGGAAAACCGCTTGCGATCGACTGGGAAGAACCAGCTCGCGTGGCCGAAGCGGTCGCCACCCTTGGTTTGAAACACGCGGTCGTAACAAGCGTAAACCGGGATGACGACAATGTCGGTGGGGCGAAGATTTTCGCGGAGACTATTCGGCAAATCCGCGGGCGCACGCCAGACTGCCGCATCGAAGTTCTTATTCCAGATTTCCAAGGGCTTGAAGAGCCTCTGCGCATCGTGCTTGAAGCGGGTCCGGATATCTTGAATCACAATACCGAATCCGTCCCCCGTCTCTATCGGGTGGTGCGTTCGGGGGCGCGTTATGAACGCACTCTGCAGCTTCTTGAAAACGCCAAGAAGTTTGTGCCCGGCACTGTGACTAAGAGTGGAGTCATGGTCGGGCTGGGCGAGACGATCGAGGAACTCGTCGAAGTATTCCACGATCTCGCTGCACGCCGGGTCGAAATTCTGACCGTAGGGCAATACCTGCGACCATCAAAGGACCACTTGCCAATTGCACGTTTCTACACTCCAGACGAATTCCAATATTTAAAAGACGAAGCCTTGCGCCTTGGTTTTCGTCACGTTGAATCTGGCCCGCTTGTGCGGTCGAGCTACCATGCGCACGAGCAGGCGGATCTAGCTGTGAAGCAGTAGCTCCCGCTTTGCTGACGATATAGCCTTCGTCATTTTTTCGAAAACATGACTCGATGGGTCCAAGCGTTCCGCGGAGATCAATGGGAAACCTCACCCAGCGATCGACCTGTTACCGCACCTGAGGGGCGACGAGTCTGATGACAATCCTCCTCGTTGTGTTGGGGCTCTTTGCGGGGATGGTCGGCGCTTTGTCAGGGACCGGTGGAGGGATCATCATCACGCCAATGCTGGCGCTATATTTCGGCGTGCCGATCGAGCAAGCGATTGGGACCAGCCTCATAGCCGTAATTACGACATCCGCGGCAAGCTCTTCTGTTCACCTTCAGCGACACACCACGGACATTCGACTGGGAATGACGTTGGAACTGGCGACCGCTCTGGGCGCGGCGACTACCGCATATCTGGTCGGATACATCAATCGCACGGCGCTCCAGGTCCTCTTCGCCACATTTTTGTTGTACGGCGCAGTTATGATTCTTCGGCGCGGAGGAAAAACCGAAGATGAACAAGATGAGTTTGTACCGCAACTTTCTGGGACTGGTTTTACGATTCCAGACTACGAACCAAAGAATATGCCCTTGGGGTTAGGCGCTTCACTTGTGGCAGGAGGGCTCTCGGGATTGCTCGGCATCGGGGGCGGGCCGATCAAAGTTCCCGTAATGTACATCTTCATGGGCATTCCCCTGATTGTTGCAACGGCCACTTCAAATTTCATGATCGGGGTTACAGCAGCTGCGAGTGCAGCGGTCTACTATCGTCGCGGAGACGTCGTGGTCGGCATCGCTGCACCCATGGCCGTTGGCGTATTCGTCGGGTCGTTGCTCGGCGCACGATTGGCGATGCGTGTCCATTCGAAATACGTGGCTATCCTTCTAGTTGGCATCATGCTGTACCTGTCGCTCCATATGTTCGTCCACATTGCAGGGAAATACTTATGAGTCAGATACGCGAGCCTGGCTTTGATCGTGCCGTTGCGCTTGTTCTGCGGATTGGATCGTTCGCAGCATTTCTTGTGATGCTGACCGGGGTGCTCGCGGCGGTGGTAGTGGACGGGCACACGGCCACGCGCATTGAACTCGCTGGCGTGCTGATCATGCTAATTACGCCAGTCGCCCGCGTACTAGTCGCAATGATCTTGTTTCTGCGTGAGAAGGATTGGAAATATGGCGCTATTTCTGCAGGAGTACTGCTGATACTGGTGCTTGGGTCATTGTTCGGGGTCGGGGAACATTAGGAATCGGTGCTAGAAAACGGGGGGGACGGGCGGTCGCGCGCGTCCCCATTGTTATTTGACTACCACACCCTGCAGGCGTTCTGGCGAACCATCGCAGCGTCTGGCTTGCAGTGAAACGCCTCACGGAACTCAGGCATATTCGAAAGCGTTCCGTTGAGGCGCCAACGGCCGGGAGAGTGCGGGTCGATGGTTGCAAGCATTCGCGATAGTGCATCCGTACGATGGCTACACCAAACGTTTGCGAATCCCAGGAAAAAGCGCTGTTGATATGTGATACCGTCGACAGGCGCAGGTTCCTTCCCAGCAAGTGTGTTTAGCAATGCCATGTAAGCAATGCGCAGACCACCATTGTCGGCGGTATTTTCGCCCAACGTGAGTTTCCCATTTAGCTTGACGTCGTCGACGGCGGTGTATCCGGCGTACTGGTCGTTGATGCAACCGGTGCGCTCTTCAAAATTCTTCTTATCGTCGGCCGTCCACCAATCACGCAGGTTTCCGGTCGCATCGAACTGGCTCCCTTGGTCGTCAAAACCGTGCGTTAGTTCGTGTCCAATGACGGCGCCGATACCTCCGAAATTCATCGCGTCATCGGCCTTGTTATCGTAGAAAGGCGGCTGAAGAATTCCAGCCGGAAAGGTGATGTTGTTCTGCAACGGGTTGTAACTGGCGTTGACAGTCGATGGGGGATAGGGCCAATCGCTCTTGTCGACGGGCTTGCCAATCTTGTTCACCTGGCGTTGGAACTCGAACTCATTCGCACGGAGTGAATTACCGAGAGCGTCTCCCTGCACGATTTCCAGTTTCGAATAGTCGCGCCATTTGTCCGGATAGCCAATGCGATTGGTTATCGCCGCCAACTTTACAGCGGCCTGCTTCTTGGTCTCGGCGCCCATCCAAGGAAGTGCTTCGATGTCTTGGCCGAGTGCTTTTTCCAGCGCGTTCACCATGTTGAGAGTTCGCGCTTTGCCTTCCGCTCCGAATGTGGTCTCGACGTACTTTTGTCCAACTGCCTCGCCAAGATCATTGTTGGTGTATTGAACACAACGTTTCCAGCGCGGACGCAGCTCCTTCGTGCCTTGAAGTTCTTTGCTGAAAAAGTTGAAATTCTCTTGAACAAAAGCTGCGGGGAGAACAGGGGCGTTGGCATGTACGGCCTGCCAGCGCAGGTAGGTCTTCCAATCATCAAGAGATGTTGATTTCAGAAGACTGTCCATACCTTTCACGAACTCAGGCTCGGCAACATTCAGGCCGGAACCCGAGGGCGCGCCAATTTCCGACATGTAGATATTCCAGTCGAAATTCGGCCCAAGCGCTGCGAGTTCAGCAGCTGTCATCTTGTGATAAATCTTTTGCGGATCGCGGCGCGTAGTGGGATCAAACGCGTTCTTGGCCAAGGCAGTCTCGATAACCATGACGGCCTTTGCTTGCGCCGCTGACTTCTCCGGCGAGTCGCCAACCAACTGGAACATCTTCGCGACGTGTTCGACGTATTTCTTGCGCAGCTCAACAGATTTGGCGTCGTCTTTGAAATAGTAGTCGCGATCGGGCAATCCAAGACCGCCTTGGTCGACTTGTCCAATTACTTGGGTGGAGTCTTTGAAGTCTTCGCCTGAGCCGAACCCGAAAAGAACGTTCGTGCCTTGACGATGTAAGCGGACAACTTCTTTCGCGAGATCTTCTTTCGTCTTTACAGCGGCAATGGCCTGGAAATATTTATCGAGGGGTTTGGTCCCGGCTTTCTCAATGGCGGACTCGTCCATGCACGCGGCGTAGTAGTCGCCAATTTTTTGCTCAACGGGTGAGCGGCCGGCTTTGCCTGGCCCTGACTTCTCAAGAATGTCACGTACGATGTATTCACCGCGTTCCTGCAACTCATTGAAGCGACCCCAACCCGGACGATCAGCCGGGATCGGGTTCTGCTGTTCCCATTTGGAGCAGGCATAAGCGTAAAAGTCGGTGCAAGCGTCGACGCTCTTATCGAGCATGTCGGGGCTAAAGCTCACATTACCCGAGGGCTTTTTAGAAGCGTCGGATGGGGTCTGGGAAAAGGCCGTGGGAACCAGAAGACCTACCAGAACCAGAAAAACTTTCAATGAACGCATGTTTCCTCACTGAGACAAGAACGATTTGTGGGAGCGATTGGTGTCGCGGGAGAAAGTACGAGTTCGCTGTATAGATAGTTCCCGCACACGGGTATCTATTGTATTGGACGCAGGCATCGGCCGGGAGTCAACAGTCAGCCAGGGGATTGTTGTTTGCGCAGCAATGAACAAAGCCGTTAGAAGATCTTGACGTGAAAGGTCAAATATTTCTTAGGGTTTTCACGAACTGACTGAATGAGGCCGCGGCTTTCTACCAGCAATTGATCCGCGTTGTTATAGAGCTTGGGATCCTTTAGGAAAAGTCCGGCGGTACCCTGGCCAGCTTCGAGTTGATCACTGATGGCCGAAAGCTTGTCGATGACGTTCTGAAGTTTATTTGCAAACGCCTGGTCATTGGCGAGCTTGCCAATGGCACCCTTGCCAGCGTTGATGTCGTCCGTAAGTTTGCGGACATTCACGATGGTTTGATTCGCATTGTCGTAGAGGGCCGGATCTTTCAGTAGCTTGCCAGCAGTCCCTTTGCCCTGCTGTAACTCGTCGATCATCGCATTGACCTTGTCGACGGCCGCAATGGCCTTGTTGTACGCCTCGTCATCAGAGAAAAGCTTTCCGATTGAGCCTTTACCGTTTCGAACCTGATCGACCAGACCTTTGAATTCGTTCACTGTACTCGCAAAGCGATCGTATAGGCTCGGGTCGTAAATGAGTTTGCCGATTGAACCCTGGCCGCTTTCGACAAAGGCCAAGATCCGGTCCGTTCGCTTCAGCAGCGAATCCAGATTCTGCAAGGTCCCCTGGCTGGATCGGACAACATCTTGAAAGTCAGGCGTATCTTTTGTGGGCAACGTATCCCCAGATTGGGCTGTGGGACCCTTTGCCAACGCGCTATCAATATCGAGATAGGTCTCGCCTAGCACCCCGGCGGTCGAGAGTACGGTCATGGAATCTCGCCGGATATTGAACCCATATTTGCTGCTGACTTTCATCATTACTTCTACAGGCGTCAGGGGCTTGCCTTGAACGATGCGAATTCCGGTAACGTTCCCGATGTCAACGCCCGAGAGTCGAACAGGGGCACCTATGCGGAGCCCGCTGGCATTGTCGAAGTAACTTTTAAGCACAATCTTGGGAGTGAAAAGTCCGCCGGTACCGCTCATCAGGAAAATGAGAACGGCAAGGATCACACTCGCAAAGAAAACGGTGAGCCCGACACGCAGTTGCGACCACTTCAGCTGCTTCTGGGAAGGCAATCGTTCCTCTTGGGTTCCTCTTGCAAAAGGTTGATGAATGATAACAGGCCGGGCCCGGACTAGTCAGGGGGGCGTCGACAAGCCCACATTGTCCGGAGGTGGGTCAGAGCGTGTGCATGTAAGCGAGCAGACCGTCGACCTGCTGCTGATTCAGCACCTGTCCAAAGCCGTTCATCTTGGACCGCCCGAATTTGACAATGTCTCCGACCCGCTCATCATTGGCGGGAAGGCCGCTGATGCTCAAGTAAGGTTTCTTGAACACTCCTTGCAGACTCGGGCCTTGTTTGCCGCTGGGAGAGTAGGGCTCATGGCAGCGGCCGCAATAAGCGTCATAAGTGCGCCGGCCCGCAGCCTGTTGAGGATTCAATCCAAGTTCGGCATCGGTCTTACGCCGCTCGACTTTACAGGCCACGAACACGAATGCTACGGCGGCCCAAAGCAGATAGGCACGACAGCTTTGAAAGGACGGCGCCGATTCGAGAATCAGTCGACTGGCCGATGACAAAGGAATTCGCATTTGGAAGTAGCATAATAGACGAGGGTATGGCGGTGAAGGTCAAACGCGTATATGCCAAGCCGGTGAAAGCCGACGGCCTGCGCATTTTGGTGGACCGCTTGTGGCCACGGGGACTTTCAAGAGATGCGGCAATGGTGGATGAATGGCTACGCGATTTGGCGCCATCGGATGAACTCAGGCATTGGTTTCATGCTTACCCCGCGGCCTGGGCGACGTTTCGCAAGCGCTATATGAAAGAACTCGCTCGACCGGAAGCGAATGCCGCACTCGAAACGTTGTATGCGCTCGCTAGAAAGCGGACGGGGGTGACACTTTTATATGCATCGCGCAATGAAGTACACAATAACGCGACGGCACTGAAGGAATTGATTGATGGATCCCGGAAACCGCCGACGGGGACTGGGCCCGCGGCATCGCGCGGCCTCCAACGCGCTCGCGCTGGTAAGAGGAAGTAATACGACTGCGTTGTAATGTGGCGCAATCGCGCAAGACTTAGTTGAAGGAGGTCTTAAGCATGCGAGGCCACCGGAAGACTTACGTCTGCGGCCCTACGTCGCCGGCGCCCTACAGGTCGGCCAATTCTGGGGTTTGTTGTAGCTTGTTTGGCCGTAATGACGTTGGATGGACAAACCGGGGTATACGTGCTCAAAATCCTTGACACAATCTCAAACATAAGTAAGAGTATCAAATCGTAAGAATACGAAAGAGCCCGCGCGGACGTTCGTAAGCCGCTAGGACTTCGTAAGGAGCCCGTCATGCGTCCTTCCCACATGAGGATGGTTTGGGCAATCCTCAGCTTCGCCCTTCTCGTTGCCGCATTCACACCCACCACACAAGCTCAGTCGAGTTATACCTCTCAAATCCGCGGCGTTGTCACGGATGCGAGCGGTGCGGTGGTGCAAAACGCGACTGTCACGATCACCAATGAGGGTACGAACATAGCGTCTTCGGCGAAGACCGATGCAACAGGCGCCTATATCCTCACCGGATTGCGTCCCGATTCGTACACAGTGAAAGTTGAAGCGCCCGGCTTCCAAGCCACTGAAACCAAGAACCTGGTGCTTGCCGTGAGTCAGCAAGCCACGCTCAACCTGACGGTGAAACCACTGGGCGTGATGACTACGGTTGAAGTAACGACTGCTGCTCCGCTGTTGGACACCGAGAGTGCAGCGATCGGCACTGACGTCACGAACGAGTACGTGCGGGACATCCCGCTCTACAACCGCAGCTTCTACGGCCTGGTGTTTCTGGCTGGCGGCGTTACTGAGACCACTGGTGCAGGGATCAACGACAACTATCCAGCGGGCACGAATTTCGTCTCAAATGGACAGCGCAATGCCACGGCCGAAGTGCGGCTGGACGGCAGCCCGCTCAGCGCTCCCGAGCAGGGTGAAGGCGGAAACTCCAACGTTTACTACCAGCCCTCTGTAGAAATCGTGCAGGAATTCAAAGTCCAGAACAACAGTTTCGCGGCTGAATACGGGAACAACGGCGGAACCGTTGTAAATATCGTTTTGAAGCAAGGGACTAACCAGTTCCACGGCAGCGGCTGGTGGTATGGACAGAGATCACAATTTGATTCACGAGATTTCTTTAACCAAGGCGAAAAGCCAGACCACGTGCGAGATCAGTATGGCTTTGCGGTTGGCGGCCCCATCATTAAAAACAAGACTTTCTTCTTCTTCGATTTCGAGAAAAGCCGTACTAACGATCCAGTGAATCTCGAGGGCTTCGTGCCCACGGACTTGATGCGGAACGGTGATTTTTCGGAGCTTTTGGGGCTTGAGACCCCGATCCAGATCTTCGATCCCAATACGTGCACATCCAGTTCATGCACGCGCACACCCTTTGCTGGCAATATCATTCCCGAGGGTGAACGCGATCCTGTTGGACAAGCGGTGTTGAACCTCTATCCGGAGGCCAACATACCGGACGCAGCATTTCCCGATCCGAATTTCCGGCAGGTTGTGCTTGCAAGCTTCCCGACCTGGCAGTTTGACGTGAAAATCGATCACCAGATCAGCGCCAACCACAAGATCAATGGAAGGTACAGTCGCCATCACGATGTATTCACGGTCCCCACTGTTTTCGGAAACGATGGCGACGGCGTGATCTACACTACTGACGTTCACAACACGGGCCTGGAATACAGTTGGACGATCGCGCCGACGGTCCTATGGTCCAACCGCCTCAGTGTGGATCGTGTGGTGGCGCCGGGCAAGTCAAACAACTATCCCACGCTTGAGAGTGTTGGATTCGATAGCTTGCTCGGGGGCAATGGCCTTGACCGCATGCCCACGATCGTTACCTCCGACGGCAGTTCCAACCTCTTCGATCAATGCTGCGTGGATACAAACTTCGCACATACTCTCTGGACGTATTCGTCTGCATTGCAATGGGTGCGGGGTCGACACGCTTTCAAGTTTGGTGGGGAACAACGTCAATTTTTCAATAACTTCTGGCAACCCAACAATCCAACAGGATTGTTTGATGTTTCCCGCCTCGTCACCGCGGCACACCCCGACGGTGCACACGACGGTGAAGACGAGTCAGGGTTTTCATTCGCGACCTTAATGACGGGTTTCGCGTATAGCGGCGATTACAACATTGTTCCAGCGGTTGCTGACAAGTCCGTGGAAACCGCCTTCTTTGTTCAGGACGACTGGAAGGTCACGCCAAGACTCACCGTCAACCTCGGCCTCCGCTATGAGTGGAGCAATCCCTACACGGAGCGATTCAACCGGTCCCAATTCAGCGATTTCACGGGCGACACCGGAATTAATATTCCAGGACTGGGCGAGATCATGGGCACGACCATCTTTGCGAGCTCGTCGCGGCGGTCAGTGCCGGTAGACCGAAACAACTGGGCCCCACGCCTAGGCTTCGCCTATCAACTGACACCCAACACCGTACTGCGCGGAGGCGCGGGCTTGTTCTACGGCATGAACGTAGCTACGAACTTCCAATATGCGGGCACCGCATTCCGAAAGTCTTCCCAGATCAAATTCACGACCGACAACTACCAGACTCAAAACGCCCACTTTGAGGATGTATTTCCAGACGGGTTTTCCGGACCGCAAGGAACTCAGTACGGCCAGCTTGCACTATGGGGCTTAGGCAATGGGAATGATCTGGGGACACAAACCGCGCGGAACGCAGAGATCTATCAATGGAACATTGGGTTGCAGCGTCTTCTTCCCGGCAACATCGTGATCGCTGCCGACTATTCTGCGAACCGCAGCACGCACCTGCCTTGGGCCGGCACATCCAGCACGCGCAATCGTAATTTTCTGCCCTCGGCTGCGCGAGATGCTGCTATCAACAATCCCGAGGGGCTGTCAGCCTCGGACTATTTGGGTGAGAACGTACCGAATCCGTTCCAGTGTTTCTTCACCACCGTGGCGTCACCGGGATCGTATTGTCCTTCCACCCCCACCTTCAACGTGCCAGATTCCGTCTACAACAACGATGAAATTCCTCGGATTAATCTAATGCGGCCGTATCCGCAGTTCGACGGGTCCTTTGAAGGTTTACCGCTGCTCGCGGCGAACTCCTGGTACAACTCTCTGCAGGTTCGCTTTCAAAAACGCACCAGCCACTACCTGAGCTTTGAGGGCAATTACACGTTCTCAAAGGCCACAGATGATTCGTCGTCGGGCTCCAATGCCTGGCTCGGCAATCTGGGGGCCGACAACCCACAAGCGCTGGATCAGTTAAGGCGTGAGCACGGAATCAGTGCGAACGACACAACCCACCGATTCACATTGGCGACTGTGTTCGATATTCCAGTTGGTCGCGGTCGCTGGATTGGCGGGGGCATGAATCGCGTGATGGACGGAATTCTTGGCGGATGGTCGCTTGATACCTTCCTTACGTTTCAGAGCGGACAGCCAATACCTATTGTGATGGCCAATGCTCGCCTGGCAGATGGGAACCAGAGACCGAACGTGTTGTGCTCACAGTTGCGCAGTGGATTGAGTTATACGCAAGCCGCTATCACACAAGGGTCTTATTTCAATGCTGCTGATGGCGGCAGCGATCCGAGCGGATGTTTCGCCGATCCAGGGGATCAGGTGGCGGGCAACGCTCCTCGTCATTTCTCCAACCTTCGTGGCGATGGAATCCGAAATCTGGATGCATCACTTTCCAAAGAATTCACGATAAAGGAATCCATGAAGCTGCAGATTCGCGCGGAGATGTTTAATGCAACGAATACTCCGCGTTTTGCATTCCCGGACATCGGGTTTGGAAACGAGAGTTTTGGCCAGGTAACGTCCACCACGGGCAACTTCCGAAAGATGCAATTTGGAGCCCGCTTCCAGTTCTAGCTCTTGGGCTGAAGATGGGAATCCTACCCATCTTCAGCCGTTTTCAACGCATTCTTTTTCGTGCTGGACGATGATCTTTTGCGTCGGCGCGCTCCCTACAAGTGAACCGGGCAGCCGCCGTTACGGCAGCGAGCGTCTACCTCCATGACTTCGAAGGAATATGCTTTCGAGTCCGCTCAGCCGCGTCCGAACCTTGGATCAGCCATTGTTTAACGCACTCGGTGTGACTGAGCACGGATTCTCCGCCGAGCTGGCTCGTAGAAGCCAGACAACATAGTTTCACTTAAGAATAAAGAGCACGAAGGGATGGGATGAACGATCATGAACCGAAAACAATTGGCCGCTGCCATTCTATTGTTGGTACTGGGTGTTGCCTTGTCGCTGTATGGAACATCGGCTGAGCCATACGCGTCGGATCAGAACTGGACGAACTACGCGCGCATCGGAGCGTGGGGATTGAAGGACAAGGCCGAAGCCGAACGCATCGTAAGAGAAGCGCAGACAAGCCGCGTCTTTGGTATCGAGGTCGATAACGACATTCCCGGGCGTTATGAAAGCTTCCTCGATCCGAAAGCGAAGCTTGAGGCGATCAAAGCGGTAGCCGACGCCGCGCACAAGGTAGGCAACTATGCCTACGTCTACATCGCTGGGACAGAATGCATCACTGCAAATGCAGACCAAACTTCACGCACGATGGCAAAAGAGCATCCTGACTGGCTGCAGCGCAAAGCGACGGGGGAACCTGCGATCTTTGGGGGGGGAACTGCGTTCTGGATCAAGAAGGGTGACGAAGATGTGTGGATCAGCCCGTATGCAAGCGAATGGCGGAAGATCTACATGGAGCGCGTGCGTCAAATTGCTGCAACCGGCATCGATGGAATTTACGTCGATATCCCGTACTGGATGACCCACTTCGACGGTTGGGAAGATAGTTGGGCAAGCTTTGATGATGCAACAGTCGCGGCGTTTCGCAAAGAAACCGGGCTTGATGCAAAAAAAGATCTCAAGCTAGGAGATTTTTCCGATCCCAATTTCCGGAAGTGGGTCGACTTCCGAATTCGCACGATTACGGATTTCATGCATGAAATCGATGTGAATGCGAAGTCCATCAATCCAAAGATCAAGACAATACCGGAAATCTACCCTGGTATCGAGGAAGAGGCGGTTCGGGTTGGCTCTGATGTTTATAGCCTGTACCCGGTGGTCGACGTTATTGCCCACGAATATGAATTCGGCGGTGGGGACCACATGGCGTCCGCGCGCACATCGCTCGATTGGTTTCGGTACCAAGTGGGGATGCGGACTTTCCGCGCCTTTGCTGAGGGCAAGGCGACATGGATCCTTAACTATTCATGGGACGGCGACAAAAAAGTTGACGCACGCGAGTCCATGCAGAATCTCGCAATGTCGCAGGTGATGGCGGGAGCCAACTTCTGGGACGCACCCGGACACTCAATGTCAGGCTCAAATGATATGCCGACGCGGACAAAAATATTCAAGTGGATTGAGGCGCACGAAAAGACCCTCTACCGTCCGCGCAAACCGATTCGGCCGGTCGGCGTCTATTTCTCCCCTACAACCCGAAACTATTTTGCTAAGGATTTCATTCGGTCGTACCAGGGCGTGACGATCATGCTGCTGCAAAAGCACTTGGAATACGAAGCGGTGACGCCCCGAACGATAACGGGGTTTACGGGCCAAACGCTTGTGCTCCCGGACGTTCGCATTCTAGATGATGCTGAGAGAAAAGGACTCGAAGCATTCGTGGCACATGGCGGCAAATTGATTGTGACAGGAGACGGACCCACCGGACTTCCCGCAAATGGAGTCAGCCGCTTCAAAGAGTGTCCGGGTAAGCAGTATATGACAGCCCTCGAAAAGGACTTTGCTTCTGCGAGTCCCGATTCGCAGAAAGAGTTTTTGGCAAGTGTGAATTCGACATCGCCCATAGAGGTCTCCGCTTCGGCGTGGCTCGCAACGCATATTGCCGAGGTGGATGGCAAGACGCATGTGTTCTTTGCGAACTTCAAGGGATTGCGGGGGGGAGAAAACCCGGTCCAAACACCTGAGGTTGGGGCTAAGATTACGGTGAAATCGGGCAGCAAAGCTTACTTCCTACCGTTCATGGGAGAAGCGGAGGAACTGAAAGCCCAGCAGGATGGAGGAAAGTCTGTATTTGCGCTACCTCCGATCGAACGAGGTGCGATCGTCTGGGTCGAGGGAAAGTAGGTGCTAACTCGCACCTGCCGGGTGCGCCGCGCTCAGGCCACTGTTGGTGACGACGTTACTTCTTGCTCGTGCCGTCCCGTAACATCGTCTCTACGACGCGATCAATTGCATCGATTACGCTCGAGGATGGGATGGTGTAGTTGTTTGTCAAAATCGAAAACGCTATTGGCTCACCACGATCAGTCGTGGCGTAGCCCGAAAGCGCTTTGACGCCGCCAAGTGATCCGGTTTTTGCGCGAACGCGTCCTTGAAACTTAGGGTCCTTCATGCGTTCCGCTAGAGAACCATCTACCCCCGCTACGGGAAGGGTTTCACGGTATAAGCCTCCCCAAGGTTGCGAGGAAGCATACCGAAGCAACTGGACGATTGCGTGGGGGGACACCAAGTTCTGTCGCGATAGCCCTGATCCGTCATAGAAGAGATACTGATCGTTCGGCACTCCCGCGGTCGTCAGAAAGCCCTTCAATACCTCTAGGCCGCCCTCAACGGTCCCCGCTGTACCTTTTTCTCGGCCGAGAAGGCGCAACAAAATTTCCGAGTGAAGATTCTGGCTCACCTTGTTAATGACTCGAACATCATCACTGAGAGGCCGGGAATCGTAACTCGCAAGCACAAGTGATTGTGTCAATGGACGAGCATGGGCCTCGGGATCTTCTCCGCCGCGCGATGGGGCCACCGCATTCACGCTGAATGTGGAGAGCGCCGCGAGTTCCGTGTGGCGTGTTCTTTCGCGTCCGAACACAACCACACCACGCTTTTCAAGGAGATGTCGAAAGAGCGCCGCTGCGTACTGGGCGGGGTCTTCAATTGCCAGAGCTTCGTCCGCGCCTTTGTCATCGAGGGGGATGTTGCCCCAAAGGGTCAACACGATCGAGCCGGGTTCGCGATTGATAAAAAGTTTGCGCCCCGTCCCTGGTGGTGTTGTAATCACGCGATTGTCGACGTGGTAGTAGTCGGCGTAAGGTACGACGTTCACAAATGCGCGTTCGCCGGCTCGATCCGCCGGCTGGATGTTCACGAATACAACATTGTCGTTGATTGTCAGTGCAGAAACAGGAGCGCCGTCGGCCCAAACGAGATCATCCTGGCTCCAACCCTCGCCATAGCGTTCAAAGGCAAAGTAGGAATCGTCGGCAACAACATCGCCGTCGACATACTTCACACCCTTTTGGACGAGAGAATCCGCAAGATCCTCGAGGACTTTGATGGGATGATCATTGCGTTGCGTACGAAGATCGTAAGGGAGTTGCCTGCCTGAGAGGTTTGGATCCCCACGGCCTACGAGCACCAGGTCGCCCGTGAGGCGTCCGTATGGATCGAGCGTTCCGGTAGTCTCTACCGTCGTCCGGAATTTGTAATCGGGGCCGATTAGAGCAAGCGCGCAGGCTGTTGTGAACAACTTCGTATTCGACGCCGGCGTGAACAGTTTGTCGCCGTTTTGTGAAAACAACACCTTTCCTGTCTTCGATGAAACAACTTCAATACCGAAGAAACCGCGCGCCAGTTGCGGCTGGGCGAGAATGCTTGTGATGCGCGTCGCAAGGGGAGGCGGTGTGGCTGCCAGGCACGGAAGGCACACCAAAAGCGCAAAAAGAGTTACGACGTGGCGCAGATTTCGTCGCATTAAGTGAAATTCTAGCATCACGCTTGAAGCCAGCTGCTTTGAGAATATTGCTGATTTAGAATCGCGTGCATGAGGCCTGTCTTCCAATGGAACATCGGTTCACGGACTCTCGAGCTAGGCAAGCGCACGCAAATCATGGGTATTGTGAACGTTACGCCGGATTCGTTCTCGGACGGTGGGCAGTTTTTTGATCGCGATCGAGCGGTTGAGCACGCTTTGAAGCTGATTGCGGATGGCGCGGATATCGTCGATATCGGCGGGGAATCGACTCGCCCAGGGTCAGAGGTGGACGACAAGTCGGCGAAAACCACGTCCCCGTTAGTACCTGTCAGCGTGACCGAGCAAGAAGAGCTCAATCGCGTAATCCCGGTGATTGCCGCCCTCAAGCAGCAAAAACGCGACGCGATCATTTCCATTGATACCTACAAAGCAAATGTCGCGCGCGCAGCAGTGAAGGCAGGCGCCGAGATCGTTAATGACGTCAGTGGTTTTCGATGGGATCCGCAGATGAAAAAAACTCTAACTGAATTGAAATGCGGCTCCATCTTGATGCACATGCGAGGCCATCCAAATGAGTGGCATGCGTTGCCTCCCATTGGAGACGCAGTTCTGCTCGTAAAACGCGAGCTCCGGCAATGGGCCCAGGACGCCGTCCTAGCCGGAATCAAAAGGGATCAGCTCGTAGTCGATCCAGGCATTGGATTTGGCAAGAGCTTTGCCGAAAACTATCCCCTGCTGGCTCGATTTGGACAACTCCAGGAGATCGGCTTCCCTATCCTGGTGGGTGTGTCGCGCAAATCATTCATCGGCCGAACGCTCGCCAAGGACGGCCAAGACGCAAGAAGCGATCAGCGTCTCTTCGGAACGTTAGCTGCCGAGACGGCATTGATTGTGGAAGGTGCGCACATCGTGCGGACTCATGACGTGAACGCAAGCGTTGAGACTGCCCGGATCGCAGACGCAATTGTGAGCGCTGCGTAGATTTCCGGATGGGAACATGCCGTGTCCTGGTTTGCCTCTCGTTCAATGGAAACGGCAATCTTGCCCGCGATGTGGAAGGTTGCGGTTGTCTAGGCACTAAGATCAAAGTAGTTCTTCGCGCGCGTGTTTCCTTCGGACAGCAATGGACTTTGTTAAACAGATAAGCGCGGATCCGCGAGTCAGGGTGCGGCGGACGGGAAGCCCAGACCGTGAGGGACGTTGCGTCGTTTATTGGATGCAGCGTTCCCAGCGAGGCGTCGATAATCCAGCTCTCGACGTTGCCGTTGAAGTTGCGAATGAGCTACAGAAACCGATTGTTGTCTTCTTCGCGCCTGTACCGTTTTACCCCAACGCGAACATTCGTCATTATCGATTCCTGGTCGAAGGAATTCCCGACATCGCGGAAGAGCTGGAAAAGCGGGGCGTTGGGTTCGTTCTGCGTCGATATCCCGATCATCATCTCTTGAAATTCTGTAACGAGGTGCATCCGGCAATCGTCATAGGCGACGAAAACCCAATGCGGGAGCCGGAATCATGGCGAGAAAAAGCCACAAAGCTTTTGAATGTCCCCTTCTGGACGGTCGATTCCGACGTAATCGTTCCGTCTCATTTGCTTCAGAAGGAGCAGTACGCAGCATTTCACGCCCGTCGTAGGCTGGAGGCGCAATTGGAGCGCTTTTTGGTCGCGTCGCACAATTCAAAAGCGAAAGTTCCTTGGAAAGCGCCTAAGAACTTTGAAACTTTGTCGCCGGACTGCGACGTGACGAGCAACTGGAAGCTAGACCGATCCGTGAATCCGGTGTCCGCTTTTCATGGCGGCACACGCGAAGCCCTCCGATTGCTCGATGACTTCGTTTCGCGAAAACTTAAAAACTACGCAAAACTGCGTAACCATCCAGAGTTAGATGCAACCAGCCGAATGTCCCCTTACCTGCATTTCGGCCATATTTCGCCGATAACGATCGCCCTGGCGGTAAAGAAATCGAAGGCTCCGACGGCTGACAAGGAGTCTTATATCAATGAGCTGTTAGTGTGGCGCGAACTGGCTATCAATTTCGTAACCTACAACTCGCACTATGACTCGTTCGAGAGTGGTGAGAACTGGGCGCACCGCTCGCTTGCCTCCCATGTACACGATCCGCGGCCAGTGCTCTACACTGAGAGCCAACTTGAGAACGCTGAAACACACGACCCACTGTGGAACGCTGCACAGAATCAGATGGTGCAGGGTGGATGGATGCACAACTACCTCAGGATGTACTGGGGAAAGAAAATCCTGGAGTGGACAAAGACACCGGCTGAAGCATATCGCATAGCAGTCCTCTTGAACGACAAGTACGAACTCGACGGAAGAGATCCGAACGGCTATTCAGGGGTGGCATGGTCGATTGTTGGGAAATTTGACCGGCCTTGGTTTGACCGGCCCATTTTCGGACAAATCCGCTACATGTCTCTGGAAAGCACCGGCCGCAAGTTTGACAGCAAAAGGTATATTGAACAGCAGATTGGGAGTGGTCGACTCTTTTAGGAGTTTTCGATTGACCTAGTCGCCCCGATAGACGACCTTCCCTGCCACGATCGTTGCTACAACTCTTCCCGTCAGTTGCCAACCATCGAAAGGAGAGTTGTGCGAGAGCGATCGCGATTTCGCAGACTCGAAGGTCCAGCGCCCCTTTGCATCGAATATCGTGACATCAGCGTGGCTTCCAACCGCTAAAGTACCCCGCCCGCGAAGATCGAAAACGCGCGCCGGTCCTGCGGTAAAGAGGTCAACGATACGCGTGAGCGAAATCTTCTTTTCGCGATGCAGTTTGGTGATCGCTAGGCCTAGCGCAGTCTCGAGTCCGGTAATCCCGAAAGCGGCTCGTTCAAACTCAACATCCTTCTCGAAGCGGGCATGCGGGGCGTGATCCGTGGCAATCGCGTCGACAGTGCCATCGGCCAGCGCAACCAGCAGTGCTTCGAGGTCTTCAGACGAGCGCAGCGGAGGGTTCATCTTAAAGTTCGTGTCGTAGTTACGAATATCGTTGTCGGTCAGTGTGAAATGATGCGGCGTTACTTCGCATGTGATTCGTGTCTTCGTACGCTTTCCACGCCGCACCGCCTTGAGCGAATCGGCCGTGGACGTATGAGCTACGTGAAGACGAGCGCCTGCGATCTGAATCGCGAGGTGCATGTCCCGCTCGACAATGGCTGCTTCAGCCGCGGCAGGCTGTCCTCGCATGCCCAGTCGGAAGGAAGTAGCACCCGCATGCATTGGCGCGTTCTCCGTCATTCGCGTGTCTTCCGCGTGCTGCACGACTGGGAAATTCAACTCCGCCCCGAGGTACAATGCACTGCGCATTACGTCGTCTTCGAGAATGGGCTTTCCGTCATCTGTAACAGCGACAGCTCCGGCACTCTGCAGCTCAGCGAAATTCGTCAACGAGACGCCCTGGCTCCCCTGCGTAGCAGCTGCAATCGCAAACACATTGACGATGGCTCCACGATCACGATGCGCGAGCCAGCGAACCCATTCCGCCGAATCAACAACTGGCACCGTGTTGGGCATCGTACACACGGATGTGAAACCACCGGCCGCCGCTGCTTCAGTCCCTGTGGCAATTGTTTCCTTGTGTGTCTGGCCGGGCTCACGCAGGTGAACATGGAGATCGATAAAGCCCGGTGCAACGATGAGCCCACGTGCGTCAACTTTCTGGTCCGCGCCCGCTTTGATTTTGTTGGGCGGTGCGATTTCGGCGACGCGGCCATCACGTAAAAGAATGTCCATAGGCGCATCGATTCGCACTGCTGGATCCACTAGGTGGCCGCCCCGGATTAGCAAACTAGTTGTGTTCTTCGCAGTCAAAATATTCCCTGGCAAAGCTATCTTGATTTGGAGGCTCAGATGAAACCGACCGGCTCATCGCATTCTTCCCATCGCCCTCGCAAGAATCGCCATGCGTGTCGGCACGCCATTGTGCACCTCTTCTATGATCCTCGATTGGGCGCCATCAGCGACATCATCCGTCAATTCCATGCCACGAATAATCGGGCCCGGATGCATCACTATCGCATCGCGTCTTGCTATCTTCAGTCGAGCAGTCGTCATCTGGTAGCGCGCAATGTAATCCGGGAGGTGAATCTTCAGCCCAGCTAGCCGCTCTTTTTGTACGCGCAGTAGCATCACCACATCGGTACCTCGCAGAGCCTCGTCCATGTGCCGCGTGATTCTCAGATTTGGTGCCAGCGTAACCGCCACGTCGGGGACCAGTTCCGGCGGTCCGCAAAGTGTTACCTTTGCCCCGAGTTTTGACCATAAATGGCAAGAAGACCGAGCAACGCGACTGTGAAAAATGTCGCCTATGATCGCGATGTGAAGGCCCTTGAGGGTTTTCTTGTTTCGCAAAATCGTATACGCATCCAGCAAGGCCTGCGACGGATGCTCATGCATGCCGTCGCCTGCGTTGATGACGGGCACATCAATGCGAGAAGCCATGAGATGCGGGGCCCCTGCATTCGGGTGGCGAATCACGATTGCATCGGCGCCCACGGCACGTAGCGTGTATCCCGTATCGAGCAGCGATTCACCTTTTTCAATACTCGAACCCGAGGCATGAACCACGACGGTATAAGCACCGAGCGCCTTCGCTGCTATCTCAAACGAGCTTCTCGTACGAGTCGATGCTTCGTAAAAGAGAAGCGCAATACGTTTGCCTTTGAGCAGAGCGCGCGGTTTGTGCGGGTTCATGCTTCGCGCAAACTTTAGAATTTTGAGGATCTCAAGCGCGTCGAGGGGTTCGATTCCCAGCAGAGATCCGCGTGCGGCATTCATCGTGAGTCCGTTGTTGCGGTTGCAGTGGCGCTTTGAAAAGGCGCCCAAGCCTACACGTTACTCAGCTTATGCGCCGCTACTTATAAGATGGGGGCATCAGAGAGGCCCAGCCTTCATGCTTGCTTTGCCGAGACTTTTTCCATCAACAAAACTTTTTCCGCACTGTCCACTTCCTGAAGTTTCACTTCGATAATTTCGTTCTGGCTCGTCTGTACTTCGCGCCCAACAAACGCCGCTTCTATGGGGAGCTCTCGATGCCCGCGGTCAATCAGGACGCATAGTTGTACTCGTAATGGCCGGCCTTCTCGAAACAGAGCATCCATGGCAGAACGCGTTGTGCGACCGGTGTACAAAACATCATCAACAAGGATGATCGACTTGCCAGCAACCGGGAAACCGATTTCCGATTTCTGAACAACCGGCTTTGGCCCCAAGGTCGACAAGTCGTCACGATACAGGGTGATATCGAGCGTGCCGACCGGCACAGGTTTCTTTTCAATCCGTTTGATGATTTCGCCAAGCCGCTGGGCGATTGGAACGCCACGGCGCCGGATGCCAACCAGGCCCAATCCTTCTACCCCGTTGTTCTTCTCAATGATTTCGTGAGCGAGACGGACGAGAGTGCGCTCGATTTCCGTCGCCGACATGAGCTGGGTCTTTTGTCGGATCGTGGTAGTACGGTCAGGCAGTCGTGGGGTCATGAACGGTGCATCATACGCGGGTGGCGACGCAGTCGCAAGGAGGTATGAACGTGGGCCAAGCCGGCTCTTGGTAGCTACTATTGCCGGCGCCCACGCGACATAGAAGCGGCCAACGCACCCCCAAGGCTAGAAAGCGCCACGAATAGGGTGAAGACAAAGGCCAGGCTGAAGGCAAGCACCAGGATTAAGCCCTCGGGTGCGCGCAGTTTTTCAAGAGCGGCTTGAGCCTGCGGATCTTGGCTCCGCGCTGCAGCTTGTTCGAGGCCTGATAATAGCGCCAGCTTCACCTGAGAGCCACCGCCAAAGAGTGCGGTCCCTACCGCAGCAATCACACAAAAAAATCCGAAGCCGAAGACGCCACTAACAGCCCCGATGCGCGCGCCTGCGCCGGGTAGAAGTGACACCTGGCCGCTTCGCTGGCGATAGAGACGCACTGCAAAAGCGCCAGCCGCCGCAATCCCAATTCCGAAAAACCCGAAGAACACGTTCATTAGGATGGCTGATATGACGCCAGCCATTGCTGCGGCGGTTAGAGCATAAGACCACTGGACTGGAGATGCCTGGGGAGTCGGTTGAAAAGAAGCGCTCAAGTCAACGGGAATCGTCGAGACGGGCGCGTCCTCGACGGAGCTAACGCGAATCTGGGGAGCGCGGCAATGTTGGCAAAATGGAACCCCGCTCTCCACGGGAGATCCGCACTTGTAACAGATGTGATCCACGGCATTGAAATTATCGCAGAGAGCGGGCGATTAATGTGTCGACAGTTCTATTCAACTGAGAATCTCGTCCCCTCGTTTCAACAAATCTAAATCGTGTCCTTCTTCCCGCGTGTTCGAATGTAGACCAGAGCCAACTTGGATCCTTTCGTCGCCGGTTCTATAGCAACGATGTGCTGCTCATTGCGCTTGCCAACTTTCAATTCGATGTTTGACCCGTGGTTGTCAGCGCCGCAACTGACGGGCTCGTCTGCCTTGCCGTCGTTATCGCCTACGTTAACGTCAGGCACATCGCCACCGTGTTTATCGGTTCGGCATTCCACAACAGTACCGAATTTTTTTAGCTGGTCTTTGTAGTAAGAAACGAGTTTGTCTGCCGCATCGTCGGATTCGTACTCAAGAGCGAGAACTCTCAGCGCAAACCCAGGTCCGGATATGTTTACGTTCGCACTCTTTTCATCGCTTCCAGAGCCCTTCTTTGTTGGCCGAGCACCCGGATATACCGGCAATCCGGTGTCATGGACATCGGCATCATTGCTGACGTGAATGCCTCCAATGGGAGTTTCGATGTCCACTTTCTTGTCTTGTCCGGCTTCGTCGCTCTTTTTGACATTCACACTGCAAGCAGCAAACAGACATATGCTGGCCATCAAAAAAAAGCATTGCGATGCACGGTTAGTGTGACGGCTGAACATGGTTTGAGTCTCCATTGGCGGCGAGGGCCGAACGATCGATGCCGAAACCGCGCTGAGCGATGTTTGGGATTGTGACCGGGAGGCGCCCGCGAATTGGTATTTCTCCAAAGATGGCTTTCGCCGCGCTGATTTCTGAGACTGAGGCATTCGAAAAAGTACAAAGATAATTTTCGACAGCAGGATATTCCTGAGCGAGATAAGGATTGCCCATAGCCAAGACCACCGTCTTTGCGGTGGCCCGGTCGAGAATCTTTTGCAACAGGGCACCACTCTGTTCCGCGAGACTGACCGTATTAGTCGGCCCGTTTTTTCCTTGGATCGCGCGCCCGGCACTCGGCACCGCGTACACCGCAGCGATCACCGCGTCCGCACCGTTTACGGCCTGAAGCACTTCGTCGGTCATCGGGGTCGCGACTCGAGGATCGACATAGAAAATAGTGCTGCCTGGCGCTCGTGCCTGTAGCTGGTGCTCAAGAATGCGTCCGGAATCCATTCGAGCATCATCGGTAAAGATCACCATGACTTTTCCGGAACGCACCTCTTCCACTGATTGATACGGGAGGGCCGGCGCAGAAGTTCCGATGGTCTTTTTGAGAGGCAGGATTCTCCCGTTGTCGCGAACGAGAGTTACCGCAGAATCAGCAACTCCTTGCCCCTCAGCGAGATTCTGCGGCTTAGCGACCTTGTCGGGCAACTGGTCGAGATCCACAAGTCGCGCCTTATGAAGTCCGAGTGCAGCTTTTGCCTTCAAGATCTTCAGCACCGATTCGTCCAATCGTGCCTGGGAGATTTCGCCGCTCTTCACGGCTGCCACCATCGACCGATATGACGCGTCCATGTCGGCAGGAATGATCAGCCAATCGTTTCCGGCGTTGAACGATTCAACTGCGGCACGTCCGATGTCGTTAGCGTAGAGCCGTGTCAGGCCGGCCATATCGAGCGCATCCGTGACCACTATTCCCTTGAACCCCATTTGTTTCTTGAGTAGGTCCGTGACAACGGCGGTTGAGGTCGTGGCCACGCGATTCGGGTCAGGTTCAAGAGCCGGGATGCTGACATGAGCCACCATCACAGCGTCGACACCCGCCTCGATCGCGGCGCGGAAGGGAGGCAGTTCAACGGAATTCAGTCGCGCGAGATCACCAGTCACCCTCGCCACACCCAGGTGGGAGTCGGTGGCGGTGTCACCATGCCCAGGAAAATGCTTGGCCGTGGTCATCATGCCACCTGCATGAGCTCCGCGAATGTAAGCTGCAACCATATCGCCGACCTGTTTTGGATCTTCGCCGAATGATCGCGTATTGATGATCGGGTTGGCCGGATTTGAATTGACGTCCGCATCAGGGAAAAAATTCCAGTGCACGCCGACGGCACGCGATTCCTCTGCCGTGATACGGCCAAACGCTTCCGCAAACTGAAGATTTCCTGTGGCGCCATAGGCCATGGGGTGCGGGAAAACGGTAGTGCCGTGAAGTCGCATAGACACTCCGCGCTCGAAATCGGCGGCGATGATGAGCGGTAGCCTCGACTCGGATTGCAGGCGATTCAGAAGCGACGCGGCTTCATACGGCTGGTTTCGCAAAAGGATTGGACCGTCGACATTGACCGTCATTGCGAACGAACCGACGTGATACTTATTGATCGAGTCGCGCAATTGAAGAAAAATCGGATCCTCAACATTTAGAAACTGAGCGCGCACCCAAATCATGAAGAGCTGCCCGACCTTCTCCTCTGGCGATAGGCTCTTCAGTGTTTTCTCGGCCCATTTCTCTCCGTCGCGGTTCAGTTTGATAGGAGCGGCCGTAAGGAATTTTTCCGGTTTGTCTTTCGCGAAAATCACGGAAGCGGGGGCGAGCATGAAACTTAGAAAGATGATTAGCAAAATGCGCGTGCACATGGAGGAAAGATAGCAGATCGAGTGTCGATCCCCTGTACGGAATGTCATGCGACAAGGTTGACCCAGTCGCTACCTATTGGGAATTCTAGCTTCCTTCACGACCGCAATTGCCTCACGCTGTACATTCGAGTCGTCGCCGAATCCAGCGATCCAGAAAACATCGGGTTCGCGGCGGAACCACGTCATCTGGCGCTTCGCATAGTTGCGATGGGCTTGCTGGGCAAGGCTCAAGGCACGGTCTCGATCAACCTCTCCCTTCACCACTAGCATCGCCTGCTTGTAGCCCAAGGACGTCAATGGGCGCGCGCGATCCGCATACTTGCTGAACAGCTGCGCGGTTTCCTCGATCAGTCCCGAACTAAACATCACTTTCGCGCGTTCGTTTATTCGCGAGTAGAGTTTCTCCCTTCTCGGGTCAAGTCCAAGGCGCAGGATACGGAAACCTCGCAGGGGGTCAGGCTTCGCTTTCCACAGGTCGCTCATCTTTTCGCGGGAGGCGACGCAGACTTCGATCGCACGGATGAGCTTTGGGACATCATTCGCGTGAATGCTTGCGGCTGCAGCTTGATCAAGCCGCTTCAAAATGTCGTGCAGGTAAGTCGACCCGTGTTGCGTCGCTCTTTGGCGCAATCGCTCACGCAATGACTCGGATCGCTGCGGTCCTGGGAACAGCCCCTCAACTAGAGCGCGCAGATAGAGTCCCGTGCCGCCTGTAACGATTGGAAGATGGTTTCGCAACTGGATATCTGCGAGTATGCGGCGCGCCTCGCGTACATATTCTCCAGCAGTGTAGTAAGAGGTAGGTTCGACGCAGTCCAGCAAATGATGCGGCGCTCGCGCCCGTTCGTCGACGCTTGGTTTTGCGGTGCCAATCTCAAACTCGCGGTACATAGCGACGGAATCGCAGTTCACGATTTCGCCGGTAAACTGTTCCGCAAGAGTGAGCGACAGCGCAGTCTTTCCACTAGCCGTTGGACCAACCACTACAACCAGTAATGGATCAGGAGGCAACAACGAGCTCAGTGGATACTCCAGTTGATCGAATGCCAGTACCGAATTAAGGTGAGCACGAGCAGAAGAATGGCGATAAGCAGCAAACCGGTAGTCTCTGTGGCGTACACATGGTGCCGAGTGTGCTTCGCGTCTTTTGCGCCTTGTTTCTGAAGAAACGGCACGAGTTCCATTGTAACTCCCTCTTACTTGGTCTCTCCAGAATTTCAGGTGGGACGGTGCTACACTACGACGTTCATTCCGCATGGCCGTTCCGCCCGCCAACGATGCAGCCAAGATCGTACGCTTCGGTGTATTTGAAGTGGATCTGACAGCTGGAGAACTGCGTAAGAGCGGCAGCAAGGTTCGGTTGCAAGAACAACCCTTCCAGCTGCTGGCATATTTGCTCACGCGTTCAGGAGAAGTTGTCACCCGGGACGAATTACGTGAAAAGCTTTGGCCCGCTGACACGTTCGTAGATTTCGATCACAGTCTCAATACCGCCATAAACAAAGTTCGCGAGGCCCTAGGGGACTCCGCGAGTAGTCCACGCTTCGTCGAAACTCTAGCCCGTCGCGGGTATCGATTTCTTGGGCCCGTGAATCGGGTTGGCGTTGTTCGCATCGATGAGGATCTCGCTTCGTCCGAAAGCACAGATAGCAGCACCATCGACCCTGAACTGGAAATCCCTCTCCCCCGTCGCGGAGTCATTCGCAGCCTCTTTGGGCTGGTCCAAGTCATGTACCTGGTGTTTTATGTGGTCGCGTTGGCGCGGCTGCAGGAGGTCAGTCGGGTTGCAGATTCCTTCTTGCCGGGCTGGGGCTCTACGGCGATTCAAATCCTGGTGCTGATCACCGCAGTAGTCGGAATTCCGTTGCGGCTGTACTTGCTATCTTCAATCGCCTTTGATCACAGGCGCCTAGGCATCAATTTTCGTAAATTGTTCCCCTTTGTTTTCGTGCTCGATCAACTTTGGGCCATCGCGCCGTTTCTCTTAACACAACAAATCGGTATTGGCGCAGCGTTTGCGGCAACAGCTGCGCTCTTGTATGTTCCCTTTGCCGAACGAACACTCATACGCATTGCCTACGGCGTCTCAGAGGCTCGCAAATGACGGAACCGCGCTCACTAAGCCCACGTATTAACGTCTGAGGCTTGCAGGGTGGGGGTCTGCCCGCGAGCGGGGAGATAACTGGGATGAAAACGACATTGAGATTACTTCTGTTATTGTCAGTGGCAATACCACTGGCCAACGCGGATGAGTGGTCCAAAACTTACACGTTAAACGGCCATCCGGATCTGAAGGTCGAAACCTCTGACGCAGAGATTCACGTGGACACGTGGGACCAGAATACGATCGAAGCGAGGGTGACCACCGAGCGCTACAAGATTGGTGAGGGCGGTCTCAAGATCGTCGAGCGCCAAGCCGGAGATCAAGTTCAAATTGAAGTCAAGTTTCCTCATGAAATGCACTTCATGAACTTCCGCTCCTACAAGGTTCAGATCGACATTCACATGCCCCACGAAGGTAAGGTGAGTCTCAGCACCGGGGATGGACGAGTGCGTGTCGCAAACCTGAAAGGCGAACTGGATTTGCGAAGTGGCGATGGCAGCCTGGAACTAGACTCTGTCAGTGGCACCATTCGAGCCCGTACAAGCGACGGGAACATCCGCGCGCGGGGACGCTTTGATCTGCTTGATCTGAACACTAGCGACGGCCGAATCGAAGTGGATGCGGAACGCGGGTCCACCATGGGCAACGGGTGGGACCTGCGTACGAGCGATGGGAGCGTTGCGTTGAGAATCCCGGCGGAACTGGCAGCAGACGTTGATCTCCACACTGGAGATGGTCATATCGACCTTGAAGTTCCCGTAACCGTCGAGGGCAAGTTGGGCGGCAATAACGTTCGCGGCAAGATGAATGGAGGCGGCCCACTGCTCGCGATCAAAACCTCCGACGGCTCCATTCGGCTGGAAAAGTTATAGGACTACACTGGTTTCAGTCTCCTGATTGCCCCGCGCGGTCCCAATCGATAGAGCCGAGGACAGACCATGTTTTTTCGTAAGTCGCTTGCCGTAGGCATCGTGCTGCTGGCAGGAATTTGCGGTTTTGCCCAAAACTCCCCATCCCATTCGTCGGTTTTAAATGTCGAATGGCTCGACCGTACCGTAGATCCTTGCGTTGATCTGTTCACGTTTTCCTGCGGAAAATGGATTCAAAGCAATCCGATTCCACCTGACCAGTCGAGTTGGGGAATCTACAACAAACTGCAGGACGACAACCTCAAACAGCTACGTGAGCTGTTGGAAGCGACTTCCGCCCCGAGCCCGGCCCGTTCTTCAAATGCCCAAAAAATTGGCGACTACTACGCCTCATGCATGGACGAAACGGCGATTGATGCGCTAGGTATAAAGCCGTTGCAGCCCGAGCTACTTCGGATCGAGCAGCTCCAAGCGAAAAAAGATCTGGCTACGGTCGTGGCCAGCATGATTGGCGAAGGCACTCCTTTTCGGATCGATTCCGAGCAGGATTTCAAAGATTCGTCGATTGTGACTGCTGCGGTTGACCAAAGAGGCTTGGGGTTGCCCGACCGAGATTACTATCTGAAGCAGGATCAAAAATCGAAAGATCTCCGCGCTGCATACGTGGCCCACGTTCAAAAGATGTTTGAGTTGCTTGGCGATAAACCCGAACTCGCAGCAACCGAAGCACAATCCGCAATGAAAATCGAGACCGCGCTGGCGCGAGGATCGATGACACGCGTAGACCGCCGCGATCCCAAGAAGATTTACCACTTCATGAGCGTCGCCGAACTCGAAAAGCTCACCCCTGCCTTTGGATGGAAGGAATATTTCCGACAAATAGGACTCTCTGGAATTAGTTCATTGAACGTGGCGGTGCCGGAGTTCTTTAAAACGCTCAATTCCCAGATCGAGCAGCAAGACCTGGCGACTTGGAAGTCGTACCTGCGCTGGCACGCTATCCATGCAAACGCAACATCGCTCTCTTCAGCTGTCGTGAACGAGAATTTCAATTTCTTTGGCAAGACTTTGCAGGGAAAGGAGCAACTTCCCCCGCGGTGGAAGCGCTGCACCAATGACGTCGACGACGACCTGGGTGAAGCTTTAGGGCAGGTTTACGTTGAGAAATATTTTAGCCCCGAAGCGAAAAAGCAGGTGCTTGAAATTTTGCAGGGCATCCAGAAGGCCATGGATGCCGACATTCACTCTCTGCCATGGATGAGCGAGGAAACAAAGCGGCGGGCGCTCGAAAAGCTTCAAAGCATGGCGAACAAAATCGGATACCCAGACAAGTGGCGCGACTACCGCCAGCTCGAGATCAAGCGCGGAGACCATATGGGCAATAGTCTGCGTGCGCGCCGGTTTAAATTTGATCGCGACCTGGCCAAGATCGGAAAGCCTGTCGATCGTCAAGAATGGCAAATGACGCCGCCTACCGTGAATGCGTACTACGACCCGCAGAAGAATGACATCAATTTCCCTGCGGGGATTCTCCAGCCGCCAATGTTCGACCCCAAGTCCGATGCGGCGCCGAATTATGGCAACGCCGGCAGCACAATAGGACACGAGCTTACCCATGGCTTCGACGACGAAGGTCGTCAGTTTGACGCCCAAGGCAATTTGAAAGACTGGTGGACCACAATTGATGGGAAGGAGTTCGACCGGCGCGCCAGTTGTATCTCAGACCAGTACTCGCAATACACAGTGATCGACGACATCAAGATCAATGGGAAGCTTACCCTCGGAGAAGACGTCGCCGACCTTGGCGGAACTCTTCTGGCCTACCTGGCTTGGAAGGAAGCGACAAAAGATCAGAAGCGGGAATCAATCGACGGCTTTACGCCCGACCAGCGTTTTTTCATTGCGTACGGACAGCAATGGTGCAGCAGTAACAAAGACGAAACGAAGCGCCTTCGAGCCGCCATTGACCCGCACTCACCTGATCAATATCGCGCCAACGGCGTGGTTTCCAACATGCCGGAGTTTCGCGAAGCTTTCCATTGCAAGCTTGGACAACCTATGGTCCGCGAAAACGCCTGCAGGGTTTGGTAAGGGCTTGTGACGTGGCTTTGGTTGTGGGTAAGACTTGGTGAAAGAGGAATAGCTACTTCAAGTCTGCGCTATCGGGGTTATAGAAGAAATTAAACCGCAAATACAGGTACTGACCGCCGAACTCCTGTGGCAATGGCGGAAACGGATTTGAGGCCGTAATCCCGCCCCATGCGGCACGATCCAGCGCGACGTCCCCCGATCCAGTAGCCAGCTTCATGCCAGCCACTTTGCCGTCTTTCAAGATTGCAAACTCAATCGAAAGTTTGCCCTTTTTCATGATCGGCGGGCGCGCAACTTCAGGGATGATGTTGTACCAATTTGCGCGCACGTTTTGCACAACCCTCGACAGGTATGGGCCGAAGTCGACGCCCATAGTGTCAGAGAGAACATCGAGCTGACCGACGGTCTTGGCCCCGCTTTGGCCAAGGTTCGTTCCGAAATCTCCACCCTCTCCACCATATCCGCCACGATTGGCGGCCACCGCCCTGGCGGCCTCCTCGACAGCAGAAGATGCAGACATGGATCCACCAAACGTAGGTTGCGGGGTCGGCCTTGGGGTAGGAGGAGGCGCGACCTGGGCGTTTTGACTGGCAGGTGGCGCGGGCGGCGATTGCTGAGGTGGTTGCTGAACGGGTGGCTGTTCTGTCGGATTTTGCGCTACCTGTGGGGCCTGCGCCTGCTGCGGTGGTGCAGGCGTTCCGGGCTTGCCGCGAGCACCCGCACGCGCGGCGTCCAAAATCTTCTTCAATTCTTTCGGGTCAACTTGCGGCCGTTTTGAAGTGGCGATTCGGTCTTTATCGGAGATGACATCCGTGTCCGGGCGCTTGGAAACCTTCTGTTCATCCGGCGGCAGCTCGAGGAAAGTCAAATCCTTTTGTTTCGCCATATCTGCCGGCGAAACAAAGACAACCTGCCTATGCGGTAGAAACTTGGCGATCCGATCAGACCCCGCTAACAGCATCACAATCATTAAATGCAGAACAACCGAAAGCCACGCCGCTTCTCGCTTACGAGAACGTGCCAGATCATCTTGGAGCTGAATCAGCAGATGCGGAACATCGTCGGGATCAAATTGCCGGTAAGCGGACTCCCAATGTTGGCTATCGTAAAATTCGCCCGGTTCCGGCCGAGGCACTGGCGAAGAAGGTGGGATTGGCCCGCGAGGCGGAATTTGGGTCGTGGACATCGCCGACGTTGTTAGATGCTTTGGGACTCGACGGATCTTCTGTGTTTACAAAAATTTAGAAAGGTCCGAGGGCGCAATAAACCATTGTCGCACTTTTTGTGCGCTTTGACTAAATACCGGAAGGCGAAGCACTTAAGGTCACCCAAATGTGCACTATCGCGATGTGGTTCCAGGCCCATCCAACCCCGGTCATACCTACCTAGACACCGGAAGGCAAACAAGGCGGAGATATGGCGCTCTTGCGGTCACTCTTAGACGAAGCTTTACTGGGGCGACAACTTTCCCATCTCCAAACGGCTGCTGTGCTCGCCGATCGCTCCCAGAATGTCGAGCGCTACGGATAATGCCCGGCGTCCTTCCTCGAGCGAAACAATCGGCAGCGCCCGACGTCGCACCGCATCCAGAAACGACTTGAGTTCCGCAAGCAGTGGTTCCTCAGCTGTAATCGTCGGCTTCGAGATCGAAATTTGCGGATTCACTGAGGGCTTGCTAGCGGGCGCCACCTTATCTCCAACCGCAAACACCACAACATCCTGTCGCCCGTAGTCGACGGAAATATATTGTCCCGGCTGAAAAAACCGCAGCTTACGCACTCTCTCGGTGGAGACTCGACTGGCTGTAAGATTTGCGACGCAGCCGGATTCAAATTCCATGCGCACGTTGGCGATGTCCACCTTGCCCGAGAGAATCGGCAGCCCAACGGCACGTATCTCTTTCACCGGTGAATTAACGAAGGTCAATACGATATCTAGATCGTGAATCATCAGGTCTAGTACGACATCGACGTCGAGGGAGCGCGCGGTGAATACGCTCAGGCGGTGAACCTCAAAAAACATGGGACGAGTGATGAGGGGCAAAGTCGCGCGCACTGCCGGATTGAATCTCTCCAGATGACCGACTTGCGCTACCCGCTGACTCTTTTTTGCGATTGCAATCAGTTCGTCCGTGTCCCGAAGCGAGAACGCAACCGGCTTTTCGATCAGAACATCAATTCCAGCCTCGAGCAGAGGACGCGCTACATCAAGATGATGGATCGTAGGAACCGCGATCGACGCCGCGTGTATCTCGTTGCGCGTGAGCAGTTGCTCAATCGATCCGAATGCGCGGGCGCCGTATTCACGAGCGACCATGTCTGCCCGCGCGACATCGGCGTCAACAATCGCCACTAATCGGACGCCGCCGCTTTGCTGGCTTAATTCGTGATAGACGCGTGCGTGGTTCTTTCCAAACGCGCCCACGCCGATTACAGCAACGTTGATAGATTGATCCGATGCCAGCCGAAAACCTCGCTAGAAACCTGCCTTTAGGCCATTGGCGGCTGCAATTTCTTGTTATGAAACCTGGTCATGCTGGAAGCTCCGTGTGTTCGACCCTGGCATCGTATCGCGAACATCACTAGCGACGGCCACTACATCTTCTTCAACAGCACGATCTGGCCAGTGTGATACGTCTCATGCTGCGCAATCCCCGCGAACATATAGAAGTAGTCGTAGTATGGCTGCTTCTCCTTGCCTAATACCTGTTCTGGTAGACGCGAGTCGGGGAACGCCGCGACCGCTTTCACCAAGTCACTGTGCACCCCGCGCGTTTGTTCCACCGCCGTTTCCCACGCCAACTCCCCCGTGTCAAGGATCGCTGGAAAGTTTTCGGAGTGACTCAGATTAACGGCTGTGCCGCCAATTCTGCGAAGCACCGCTCTATCCCAAGCCGCAATGTGCAGCACAATCTCCCAGATCGTGTGGGCATTCTTGATTGGACGAGCCGCAGCCTGGGCCGCCGATACGTTCGAGAGTACTTCGACAAGGGCATCTCCATGCCACGCCTCGCCGTCAAAAGCGCGGCGAATCTGGTCCGCAAGGCGCGAACACTCAGTCATGCGCACAACCTCCTATGACGATCAGTGCAAAGCTGTCGCACCTATTCCGTAACAATCGAAACTCCAACCCGATCTGCCTCGTCAATGATCGCTGCGCCGTCGAGCAGCAAACAACGCCCCGCGTCTAGTGCCAAACAGCTTGCACCCGCTTTATGCATAACTCCGATGGTCTTTAGCCCAACCACTGGGACATCGAATCGCATATCCTGATTCGGCTTCGCAATCTTCACCACGGTTAAAGTGCGGCTGAGCGTCGACGCATCGCCTTCGAGCGATCGCATCAGCAGGCCGGCGCGCTCGATGGTTGCGTCTGTCCCTTCCATTGCCTCAACCGCAACACATGCCGACTCCGCAATCACCACCGTTTGGCCGATATCGTACTGAGCTAGGTTCATCGCGACACCGCGTCCGTAATCAATATTCTTCGATTCGGTTGAAGTCGGCGCCCGCTTGGTGAGAACACCAGATTTCGCCAGCAACGGTTCAAGCAGGGCGGTTGAGTTTTCCAGAACAATACCCTCGTCACCAAGTATTTTGGCCACGGCCCCTAGTAGCGAATCGGTGTTACGAGTGCCGAGCGAGAGTAAAAGCTTCGCGAGGCGCCAATCGGGCTTGATGCTTGAAAAAATTTGCTTGTGCTTAACCTGTCCAGCCATTACGGCGCGGAAGACATTTTCACTTTTGAATGTGTCAATCAACTTCGAAAGCTCGCCGAGTGAAAGCCAGTGAACCGCAGCCGCGCCGCGAGATTCGATTTCCGAGGAGGCTTCTTCCTTGAGTGCGGCCACGATAACCTCGAAGCCTTGAGCACGCGCGGCGTCAAGCACAAGAAATGGAAAAGTCCCATTGCCAGCAATGAGCCCAAGTTTGCCTTTCCCGCTGCCCATGGCCGACAGCATAACAAAGAGCGGATGTCAGCACTCGACTGAGTTGCCACTGGCAATTGCTGAACGCCGAGGGGTTACTTCACCACTCCGCGCTCAGAACCCTGGATGAACTGGATCAGCCGATCTACATCCTCCCCGCGATCAGCTTCTTCCTTCAGCTTTTCGATTGCCTGCGAAGTGTTCAGTCTCGATGCGAGCAGCACCCGATATGCATGATGAAGCTTCTTGATCCGCTCCTTTGAAAATCCTCGTCGCTCAAGCCCCACGGCATTCAACCCATACGCACTCGTGCCGCGCTCAGCGGACGTCTTCGAGAACGGCATGACATCTCGCGTGATTGTGCTTCCCCCACCGACGATCGAATGTTCTCCGATCCTTACAAAGTGGTGCACCGGACACAGCGCCCCGACGTTCGCCCAATCGCCGACCGTCACATGACCGCCAAGTGTCGCGGCGTTCGCCATGATGGTGTGGCTGCCAATCTGGCAGTCATGTGCAATATGGACATACGCCATGATTAGGTTGCGGTCGCCTAGCTTCGTCAGGCCTCCCCCTTTCACCGTTCCACGATTGATGGTCACAAACTCGCGAATTTCGTTGTGATGACCAATCACCAGACGCGTGGGCTCACCCTTATAAGTCAGATCTTGCGGTGCCATACCAATCGAGCTGAATGGAAAGAATCCGTTGTCAGCACCAATTTTGGTCGGACCCTCCACTGTGACATGGGAAACCAGATGGCAACCCTCCCCCAGCTCCACCTCAGCTCCGATCACGCAATAAGGGCCAACCTTGCAAGAGGGGTGAACTTTGGCCTGGGGATCGATAATCGCGGTGGGATGAATGCTCATGATTGATGCAGTGTGAGTTGCTACGCCGGGCTTCTTCTCTCAGCGCTCTTTCCGATTGCAGCATTTCCGGCCGCGAGCGCAACGCCGCACTAACTATCCTTCAGCTTCAGCTTCAGCCTCAGCCGGCCCGCGCCGGGTCCGCGATCGGTCGATTAATTGGCAGGTAACAGTCGCCTCCGCCACCCGCTTATCGCCGACGAACGCTTTACCTTCCATTCGGACCGCTGTCATGCGCCAAGCTTTCACTTCCACTTCGATTCGTAACTGGTCGCCAGGCACGACCGGACGACGGAATTTCGCGCGCTCAATCCCCGTGAACACCATCAGCATCTCGTCGCGATTTTCGACTTCCGTCAGCAGTAGGGCCCCGCCCGTCTGTGCAATCGCTTCCACAATCAATACGCCGGGCATGATCGGCATGTTGGGGAAGTGCCCCTGGAAGAAAGGCTCGTTGATCGTCACATTCTTGATGGCAACAATACGCTCCTTAGCCGTCATTTCAATGACGCGGTCGATCAACAGGAACGGATAGCGATGCGGCAAGATGCGCTGAATATCGGCGATATCAAGCATCGTCTTTGGCGCCGCTGGCGCGTCGGTCGTATGTGCGGTGTCGGTCATTCTCCGGTTCTCTTTAGGCCGAAGATTATACTGTAGCGCACCAGCAGAGAACGAACTGCCAAATCGTCGTTTAAAACATAACTACCAATTTGCATGCGCAATCAAAAAAATCCAAAGCAACCACTCGTTTCAGACAACATTGCCGCGCGTCTCCGCCGCTTCGAAGAAGAGCGGGACCGAATGGTTGACACGATCCGGGCCATTGTTCAAATTGAGTCTCCCAGCGACGACAAGTTTTCGGTCGATCGCGTGGGGCGATACGTCGCCGAACGGTTCGCGGCACTCGGCGGGGCTGTGCGCATTCATAAATCCTCAGTTTTTGGCGACCATGTGCAGGTCGACTTTGAGGGTGAGTCGAAGAATAAACCCGTTCTTCTGCTTGGCCACATCGACACCGTCTACCCGCTCGGTACACTGTCGGGTATGCCCTGTCATATTAGAGATGGGCGTCTTTTTGGCCCGGGCGTTCTGGACATGAAATCCGGCATCGGGCTCATCATTCATGCCATCGAAGCTTTGCAAGCAGAACACGCCTCGTTGCTAAGACCAGTGAAGGTTCTGCTCGTGTCAGACGAAGAAGTAGGCAGCGACTCCTCGCGCCAGATCACCGAAAACCTGGCGAAGAAGTCTGAAGCAGTTCTAGTCCTTGAGCCTTCTTATGGACCACGCGGTGCTGTCAAGACTGCGCGAAAAGGAGTCGGCGAATACGCGCTCAATGTTACCGGCAGAGCTTCGCACTCCGGTCTTGATTTCGAAAAGGGTGAGAATGCTATCTGCGAATTGGGAAGACAGATTGATAAGGTTTCCGGCTTCACCGACCTGAACCGCGGCCTGACCGTAAACGTTGGATTAATCTCTGGCGGTACTCGCGTCAACGTAGTTCCTGCCGAAGCCTCGGCCTCAGTGGATGTTCGCATTTCGCAACTGAAGGATGCGGCGGGCATCGACCGCAAGTTTCGTTCGCTGCGTCCATTCAACCGCAAGTGCAAACTCACTGTGACTGGCGGTCTGAACCGTCCGCCCATGGAGCGAACCAAGGGAGTAGCCGCGCTCTACGAAAAAGCAAAGCGCATTTCAAGTGCGCTAGGGCACAAACTGGAAGAAGCTGCTGTCGGTGGAGGTTCCGACGGTAACTTCACAGCAGGTCTAGGAATCCCCACCCTGGACGGGTTGGGAGGCGTAGGCGAAGGCGCGCATGCTACGCACGAATCCATCGTCATATCCATGCTCCCTTGGCGCGCGGCGCTTTTAGCAGGCCTGATCGAAGCCATCTGATTCCGAGATGAGTGTAGCTTTTTTTCTCTAGCCGAAGAAAAGCAAAGCCAAATTTTTGACTACCATCCCACGCTGGCCTAGAATCATGGAAGGGGACCGTTGGCACAAAAACAGCGCCTAGCTTCGGCACCCGCGGAGGTAATTCACTATGCCTGGCAAATTGGGTGTTCCCGAAATTCTGCTGCTTTTGGCCGTCGCTCTGCTGATTTTTGGTCCCAGCAAACTTGCTGATCTTGGCAAGGGTCTTGGCGAAGGAATCAAGAATTTCAAGTCGGCGGTAAAAGACGGCGGCAGCGATAGCGAAGAAAAGAAGTCCTAAGTGCGTCAACGGCGCGTAGCCGGTCGAAAGAAGATTCAACGAAACTCCTTCAGCATCTTCCACACCAGGGCCACCGGTAACCCGACTACATTGCTGTAGTCTCCTTCTATTCGAGGTATCCACCTCGCCGCGATGCCTTGGATCGCATACGCTCCGGCTTTGTCCATTGGTTCCCCTGTTGCAACATAATCAGCGATATCTCGCTCCGAAAACGCCGTCATCGAGACGCGGGTGGTCTCGGCCGCAGTTTTCACTGTTCGATCGCCAGCTCGTTCTCCATTCAACGGACCGACCAGGCATACTCCTGTCACTACTTCATGAGTGCGTCCTGATAGCAACCGCAACATCTGTGCTGCCTCGGGCGCCGTGCTAGGTTTTCCCAGCATCATCCCATCCAAAACAACTATCGTGTCCGCGCCCAGCACAACGTCATGGCCAAACGAGCGTGAGACGGAGAAGGCTTTCTCCTGCGCCAACCGAAGAGCGCAATCCATCGCGGATTCTCCATTCCGACAACCTTCCTCGACATCAGAAGCATGCACATGAAACGCAATCCCCGCATTGCGCAAGAGTTCCTGGCGCCGAGGCGATGCCGAAGCAAGAATCAGCATAATGAAAGCATTCTATTGAACTCGCACGAAGCTGTGCGAACAGGGACTCTCTCTCGATGAGTTATGTGAAACTATACCCATACATAGAAGGAGAGCCAGTGCAGAAGCGAAAACTTGGAAAAGGAAATTTGGAAGTTTCGGCAATTGGGTTCGGATGCATGGGACTGAGTTTTGGCTATGGTCCAGCTCTCGACAAACGACAGGCGATCGACCTGCTCCGCGCGACCGTCGAGCGTGGCATTACATTCTTCGATACCGCTGAGGCATACGGTCCGTTCACCAATGAAGAGCTTGTAGGCGAGGCCCTAGCTCCATTCCGTAGCCAAGTAGTGATCGCAACCAAGTTCGGTTTCGCTCAGGACCCAAACAGCGGTTTAAATATGAACGTTATGGACAGTCGGCCGGAACACATCAAGGAGGTTGCCGAAGCTTCACTCAAGCGCCTCAAGACCGACGTCATTGATCTCTTTTATCAGCATCGCGTCGATCCAAATGTGCCCATCGAAGACGTAGCTGGAGCTGTGAAGGAACTGATTCAGCAGGGCAAGGTGAAACATTTTGGTCTTTCTGAAGCGGGTGCGAAGACGATTCGTCGCGCCAACGCCGTGCAGCCGGTGACTGCGCTTCAGAGCGAGTACTCACTCTGGTTTAGGAATCCTGAAAGCGCGGTCTTACCGACCTTGGAGGAACTCGGCATCGGATTTGTTCCGTTTAGCCCTCTTGGCAAGGGATTCCTGACGGGCAAGATCAACCAAGAGACGACGTTCGCTAAGAACGACTTCCGAAATATTGTCCCCCGATTCAATGCCGAGAACCGCAAAGCAAACCAGGCGCTCATAGAGCTTTTGGGCAGCTTCGCGCAGAAGAGAAAGGCGACACCCGCGCAGATCGCCCTCGCCTGGTTGCTTGCGCAAAAGCGGTGGATTGTTCCGATTCCTGGCACAACCAAGCTCCATCGCCTGGAGGAAAACATCGGTGCAGCTGCAGTTGACCTCTCACCAGATGATGTTCGCGAGCTTGAAAGCGCAGCATCAAAGGTCGACATTCAGGGCGAACGCTACCCCGAAGAACTGGAAAGGCGAACTGGTCTGTGAGTTAGCGAAAAGCTCTTTCGGCCTTCGAGACAGAGAGTCAGAGTTAAAGGAGTTCGGGCGATGGAAATCAAACGAGTTGGGTCGCAACCCTCCACCAGAGGGCCCTCCGACTGGTTCACTGGCACTGTGCGGATCGATCCTCTTTTTCAAGCTCCAGATCCGGCACTCGTGCAAGGTGCGAGCGTTACGTTTGAGCCAGGTGCGCGAACCGCATGGCACACCCATCCCCTTGGTCAAACTCTCATCATCACGGCGGGATTCGGCTGGGCGCAGCGCGAGGGCGGACCCGTCGAGGACATACGACCCGGTGATGTGGTCTGGTTTTCACCCGGCGAGAAACACTGGCATGGAGCGACGCCGACAACGGCCGTAACACACATCGCCATTCAAGAAAAGAAGGACGGCAAAGTGGTCGATTGGATGGAACAAGTCACTGATCAGCAATACCACAAGACGTAAGCTAATCGTTGCACCTAGGACAAGCTCAACAGAGTCGAATAAAACTCCGAACGTCTCGCCAATCGCTAGATGGCCGATCCCCGTCGTTCAGTGCCCAGTTTGATCACGCATGTTTCTTTTGTCGTTCACTCACGCAAGAAATATGCTTTGACCAACCGACAAGCGCCCCACGCGAGTAACCGCACCATAGATCCCCGCATTGTTCTGGTTTGCGCGCACGATTGTTTTCAGCACTTCTGGAGCGGCGGCTGCCGAATCAGGATCAAGGTTCACCATCGAACAGCGAACATCGCGCATTGTGACGGTGATGGCCGGGGCATCGTCCTTTTCACCGAATGAGAGCACGCTGCCCAACCACTCGTCCTCCTGGAAAGGAACCGGTCGAAGCAGCCGAACTGCAACATTTGGGCGAAATCGTCGCATGTCCAGGCTTCGCTCGGCGAGTCGTCCGATCTCGCGTACCGTATCGGAAGTGATAACAGAGATGCATGCTTCGTCGAAGATGCCTTGCTTCAACTGCATCATCTGCACGGGAGCCCCGTACCTGCGCCCGACCTCCGCCGCCAGTTCGTCCCCGAAGACAGCCATCTCTCCTCCGTCCGGCGTGCGAATGTACATGGGGACGTCTTCCTCAGCACTGTCTTTACGATGCTGCGGGCTAAACAGGATCAGCTCGGGAAGTTTGCTCGCCGTTAGCCACGGGAAGCCGCTGCGGTCGTCCACCCGCCGGAAGGCTAAGCGTCTGTCACCATCGATGCCGTGCCAGCCCATGTTGGCGACCTCCAGCCGCTGACCGCGCATCGACTTCACTGGATAACGGAATATCGCCTCTACGTGCCCAATTTCTTTAACCATGCTGGATGTCAGTTCCCACACCGGTCAGATTTCTCGCCGTCGAACGATGGAGAACTTGGATCCAATCCGACCAGGAGTTTCAACCGCCGCCGGTGATTTAGAGGACGCAGCTTATCCGCGCACATGGCCCTTATTGCGAAATCAATTCAATCCGATTCTCCCACGGATCCAGAACATGACACCGCGTCGTTCCCGGTACTTCAAAATCGTCGCGGACATAAACGCCAGCCGCCCGTAATTTAGATACCAATGCGGAATAATCGCGACACCTCAACGCCGGATGAGCCTTAACGGCCGGATGAAAACTTTTGTCAACACGCACGTGAATCTGAACGACCCCGCTCTGGAACCAGCATCCACCCCGTTTGGCTAGTTCGACAGGTTTTGGTATTTCAACCATACTCAGAAGGTCGCGAAAAAAGATTCGCGCAGTCTCCTCTTCGTCTGCTGGCATCGCCAACTGAAAGTGATCAACGGCAAGAAAAGGGATCTCGTTCACAAATTAATCTTATCAACTGCCATTTGTAACCGAGACCAAGATTTGAGAATTCTCCAGTGACCACTGACTCTCCCGCCGCCTGTTAAAATCAAAGATTACCCACCGACTCATGGACGCAGCCTACATCCGCAACTTTGCAATCATCGCGCACATCGACCACGGTAAATCCACGCTAGCGGACCGCCTGCTGGAACTCACCGGGTCGTTGGCCATGCGCGAAATGCAGGCGCAGGTCCTCGATTCTATGGATCTTGAGCGCGAGCGAGGCATCACCATTAAGGCTCACGCGGTGCGAATGGTCTACCCCGCACAGGACGGCAAAAACTACCAGCTCAACCTCATCGACACTCCCGGCCACGTCGACTTTTCCTATGAAGTCTCACGATCCTTGGCGGCCTGCGAAGGCGCGCTCCTAATTGTTGACGCTTCGCAGGGTGTCGAGGCGCAAACGCTTGCCAACTCCTATCTCGCCATCAATCACGGACTCGAGATCATTCCCGTTATTAACAAAATCGACCTGCAGAGCGCCGACATTCCTCGCACCAAGGAAATGATCGAAAGCGCCGTTGGACTTGATGCATCGGATGCCCTTCTTATCAGCGCCAAAACCGGGCAAGGTGTGCCAGATGTCCTCGAGGCGATCGTTCAGCGCATTCCACCGCCCAAAGGCGTTCCCTCACGACATCTTCAAGCGCTGCTCTTCGATTCGTGGTTCGATCCCTATCGCGGAGTCGTTGTCCTGGCGCGCATCTTCGAAGGAACTCTTCGTAAGGGACAGAAAATTCGTCTCTGGTGGAATGGGCGTGTATTTCAGGTGGAAAACATCGGCGTCCTCACTCCAAAGCCAGTTGAAGTGGAGCAACTTGTTGCTGGTGAAGTGGGGTTCATCATCGCGAACATCAAAAATGTTGCTGACACGAAAATCGGGGACACCATCACCGACGACGATCGGCCAGCCATTGAGCCCCTGCCTGGTTTTGAAGACATCAAGCCAATGGTCTTCGCTGGCCTCTACACGGTTGACGCTCATGAGCACACCGCGCTACGCGAAGCACTGGAGAAGCTTCGCCTCAACGACTCTTCATTCTTCTTTGAACCCGAGAGCTCCGCTGCTCTCGGTTTCGGATTCCGCTGCGGTTTCCTCGGCCTCCTTCACATGGAGATCATTCAAGAGCGTCTCGAGCGTGAATACAATCTCGACCTAATCACAACTGCTCCAGGTGTCCGCTACAAAGTCACGCTTACTGATGGACAGCTCATTGAAGTCGATAACCCGTCGCGCTGGCCCGACCAAAGCGAAATCGCAAAGGTCGAAGAGCCAGTCATCCTAGCCGTGATCCTCACCAACGAAGAGTACGTCGGTGGGATCCTCAAATTGGTCGAGGACAAACGCGGCAAGCAGAAGAGTTTCGAATACGTCAGCGGAACTCGTGTGATGTTGCAGTACGAATTGCCGCTCAATGAAATTGTTCTCGATTTTTACGATCGTCTGAAGTCGGTATCTCGCGGATATGCATCGCTCGACTATCACCTCGCGGGGTATTGGGAATCACCGATGTCGAAACTGGACATCATGGTAGCCGGTGAGCCAGTGGACGCACTCTCAATCGTCGTGCATCGCGACTTCGCCTACGACCGTGGCCGTGCACTTGCCGCGAAGATGAAAGAGCTTATCCCGCGCCAGATGTTCGAGGTCGCCATCCAGGCTGCCATCGGAGCAAAGATCATCGCCCGGGAAACCGTCCCTGCCATCCGCAAGAACGTACTGGCCAAGTGCTACGGCGGCGACATTACGCGTAAACGCAAGCTTCTAGAAAAGCAAAAGGAAGGCAAGCGCCGCATGAAGCGCATCGGCCGCGTGGACATCCCGCAGGAAGCCTTCCTTGCGGTCTTGAAAGTGGGAGAGGGTGGCTAGAAGCATCCCGCGCGCCGCAACCCGCCTGCTAAAGCCCAACCTGAGTACACTTCACTGCGAAACGGGGTTCTGAAAACTATTACAAAATCCGTTCGTCTAAATCCCTATTCCAAGCGCTTTTAGCGACATACAGGTTCTCCCGTATGTGCAAATCTCACAATTGTTCGTAAATGACACTCGTTGGTAACCACCGCGTGGCCACAGAGACTTTTTTGATGTAACGCGATGTTTTACATTGGGTTAACGGAGGTTACAACTGTGTAAATAGCCCGACCGAGCAGTCGGGTTGAGGAACCTTTCCGAGTCGAGTCCAACCATCCACAGTATTTTCCACAGATTGCGTTCGTCCAGAAGTCGGGCCGTAGACGCTCTATTCTTCGCCCGCAATTCCACCTTCCGCGAGCGATTCGAACCGTGTCGAGCTCTTGATAAACGCCATCCTAACCCGACCGGTCGGGCCATTCCGCTGTTTGGAAATAATGATCTCTGCTCTACCCTGCAGCTCCGGGTCGTCGAGCTTGTAGACCTCTTCCCGGAAGATAAACATCACCAGATCGGCATCCTGCTCAATTGACCCCGACTCGCGTAAATCAGCCAGTTGTGGACGATGATCCCCGCCCCGGCTTTCTGGAGCACGGCTGAGCTGCGATAGGGCGATGACCGGAACGTGGAGCTCCTTGGCCAGCGCCTTCAGGCCGCGCGAGATGGCCGACACTTCCTGCGTCCGATTCTCGAACCGTTTGCTTCCGCCGGACATCAGCTGCAAGTAGTCCACAACCACAAGATCAAGCCGGCCTTGCGACTGTTTCAGCCGCCGCGCCTTCGCCCTCATTTCGGTAAGCGATACTCCAGGCGTGTCGTCGATAAACATTGGGGCAGCTACCAGCTCCTCCATCGCATGCGCAACTCTCTGCATGTCATCCCGCCACAGCGAACCGGTTCGTAGTTTGTGTGAATCTACGCGCGCGCGTGAGCAAAGCAATCTTTGCAGGAGTGCTTCGGATGACATTTCCAAAGAGAAGATCGCGACGACTTGCTTGTCTTCGATCGCAGCGTTCTCAGCGATGTTCATGGCGAACGCAGTCTTACCCATGGATGGACGCGCCGCAAGGATGATCAGGTCGGATTTCTGCAGCCCGCTCGTCATTTCGTCGAGATCGGTGTAGTGAGTGGCGAGTCCAGTGACCCGCTGTCCGCGCTGCAGCAGCGCATCAACCGACCCAAATTTTTCCCGGACAATCTCCGGGATGCCCATAAACCCGCGCCCAATACGCTTTTCCGAGAGATCGAAAATCGCGGCTTCGGCTTCGTTCAGGATTTCATCCGCCGGATCCGATTGCTCAGAAGCGTGCGCGATTGTCTTCGTCGATACATTGATCAATCCGCGCAATACTGCCTTGTCGCGAACAATGTGGATGTAGTGTTCGATACTTGGCCTGTCCGGAACACCATCTAGCAATCCGGAGATGTAGCCGACGTCTCCAATCGCCTGCAACTCGCGCTTGCGTTCAAGTTCCTCGACCAGAGTGATGATGTCGATCGGTCTCGACGACTCCATCAGGTCCATCATGCGGGAGTAGATGCGCCGGTGTGAGTCGAGCGAAAAATCATCCGGCCGCAGATTCTCTGCGGCTTCGTTGTACGCCATGTTGTCGAGCAGGATGGCGCCAAGGATGGAACGCTCGGCTTCTACATTTGCGGGAAGCTTCGAAACGATGGAGTCAGTCGTCGCCAAAACTAAATTCCTGGTTTTTGTCAAAGCTCGGCCCACATCCAAACGGACAATACAACGAGGCCGCGAATAGTAATTCCTCGGACCCTGTGCATCGCGCGCAAGGTCTTTGGAAAACGAGACCGCAATGAAACTTTACGGTCGTCGATTTGCAACGTGTTAAACGCAGTATGCCATAGAGGCGAACAAAAAACGAATAAGGAACGGTCGAGGATCTGGAAATGCAATCAGCGAAAAGCGATGGTCAAAACAAATGCGGCCCAAGGCCAGCCACCTTGGGCCGCATTGTTTCGCGGATGTCCTGCCTGCCTGCGATCGCTTGACGCGAAAGCGAGTGCGCTATCGTCCTCGTGTTCCCAAAAGAATCACGAAGCGGCGAACTCCACAAGCCGAAGCCTGTGCGTGCTGGCACTCAGCAGCAGAGTTCGTGCTGTGAAGCACAAAGCTCTGAATGAAATCGCATCACCCGGGCAACCAGTCACCTGGCATCGAGTGCGGATCCATCCGGCGTTCCACCCTCGGGGACCGACGGATTCTACCGCGTGCACAACATCCGGCAGAGCGCTCAGGACATCTCACGCCCTGACTGCGAACACTCTGCGGGATGCGCATCGCAATCGCAATGGAAATTAATCAATGCTTTGTGAAGAAACTGTGGAGGAGAGGAACTTCTTGTGGAAAGCGACGGAAAACGAAGAACAAATGCGGAGTCGATCCGAAGGTTGGATCTCGTTACACACTCTGCGGAGTATGTTCACGGGATGAGAGATGCCGTCCCACAGCCTTTGATCGATATAGCAAGAGAAAAACCGAAGTGTGGGACTCAGCGGCGCCGATGGTGCGATTGTCACGGTTCGATGCCGGGAATTTAGTGTCGACTGTTGTGAGGTAATTTTTCAGCGCTATACTCTTCGGCGAACCAGGCGATCTTCCAAGGCCTGCTCTAGTACAAGAGGTACAAACATGCCGGTCCAACAGGGCGATCTAGAACTGCTGAAAAATCCCATTGCGCAACAACTTCTCGTATCACAAATCCCTGCGCGATTAGCGTACATCTGGATGGACGGCACTCCACGAGTGATCCCCATTTGGTTCCACTGGAACGGCAGTGAATTCATTATGGGCACGCCTCCAAAAGCGCCAAAGCTCAAGGCTCTCGTCAAAAACCCGAGGGTCGCGCTGACCATCGACGACAACAACTTCCCACATCGAGTGCTTCTTGTCCGTGGAACCGCAAGAACCGAAACTGTGGAAGGGATCATGCCAGAGTATGTCATCGCTGCCGAAAGGTATTTCGGCCGTGATCAAGGAAGAATTTGGATTCAGCAACTTGGTACTATGCTTTCAAAAATGGTCCGCGTAACCGTGAGGCCGGAGTGGGTGGGTTTGCTGGACTTTCAAACACGATTCCCCAGTGCCCTGCCGCTTTGAACTTGATGGTGGTGTGCCTAAAATCGAAGTTCGAACCATCTACATGAAAAATGCAGCATCGAATGCGTTCGCAAAAGCGTCTTCCGCTATCGCTGGCGAGCGTAGTACCCGGCGCGACAGTGTGCAATCCACTTGGGCTTTTGAAGCGTCACGCGAATTGGACGGTAGCTCCCGTCCGTTTGGAAATCTGATGGTTTGTAACTCAAAGCGTACTGAGTGCGAAGTCCCTTTTCGACACTTTTCAGTGCCTTGCTTAGCTCTGCGTTTCCTGTCGCTCTCAAAATAATGCCCCCCGACATGGTAGTGATGTGCTTGAGGAACGCTTGCCCGTCGTTGTTAATCGGCGGGTAGCCAGAGGCATCAATCACCACCACCATAGCGCCTGACTGAGCGACAGCCGTGACGGCCGCATTTTCACTCACTTGACTCGCGGTGTCGGATCCATCGGTGAGAATAATCATCACCTTTCTCGCGCTGTCGGATTCCCCCTGCGAACCAAAATTCGTGGTACCCAGAACAATGGCGTTGTACAACGCAGTATTTCCATAAGCGCGGAGGCGATGGATGGCGGTCTCCAATTCGCTAATGTCCTGCGTCATAGGCTGCACCTGTCGCACCCCACTGCCAAAAGAGATGACCGACGCCGAATCAATGCCGGGCCGAAGGATATTTTTTAAAAATGAGACAGCGGATTTCTGTTCGAATTTAAATCTGGAGTGCACGGAACTGCTGATGTCGATCAACAACGCGACTTGCAGAGGGAGTTCGGTGCGTTGCTGGAAGCTGAACACTCGCTCGGGCGGACGATCATTATCGAGCAACCGAAAATCTTCCATTCTGACTTCGTCCACGAAGCGGCCTTTCTTATCGGTGACCGTAAAAACGAGCTGAACTTCGTCCACGCGCTTAGAGAATGTCACGGTCGCATCAGAGGAGTCCGGAGCGCGCTCCAATGCTGCCTGGGTGGGTAGATCTTGAGCGAGCGCGGTCACAGGAGCGCCGAGGCAAAATCCAAAGAAGCCACAGTACCACGCACAAGAACACAAATAACGGAAGGCGTTAGAGCGAGAGAGCAGAACTGGCCGCATACGACATCCAAATCGCGGTAGTTTTTGACACCAATGCCCGAGAAAGGTAGACGGCCAAGACTCTGGCTCGAGCCGGAGGCCCGGCGAATTGCCATATCTTACTCCAAAACGCGCCTGGAAATCGTCATCTTGGACCGCTCAACGCTATTTTTTGGAAGTGCGCACATGGAGGGGGACGGGTTTATCGATTACCGTTGCAACACGCTTTCGGTGCATGGTTTGTGAGAATGTAAGCAATTGGCCATCTGTACTTTGCGGGGAAGCGGCTTCATAAACGGCGAAGCGGCGTAATTTAGGACTGCATTTTCCGGAAATCGTCGTCGAACCCTGGACGCCTTGGAAATCGCTTCCGGAGCCGAGTTATGGCAAGCGGACACACCGATCTGACTCCACGAACTTGCATCTTCAACAGCCCGTGTAAACCAGTTGCTCTCTCCCCGAGCAAGATCAGCGCTTTTTGAGCTGGACACCCTTTGGCTCTAAGCGATCGTAGCGCGTAACGTAAAGCAGGGACAGGCTTTCTTGGACCCTCTTTCACAAGGTGCGGTGACGAGTCTGTTCTTGACGACTTATCCCGCGCACTATATTGTCATTTGCCGCGGGTGACAGTTTGTATCTGGCTGCAACCTGAACTTACCCGGAGGCCTGCCGTGCCGCTTCGTCGCTTGTTAGTGGCCCTTTCTGCCCAATTCTCAATCAAAATTGCCTTTCTAGTTTTCTCCTTCACAACGTTGAGTGCGAGTGAATTTCAACCTGTCGTTGCGGAAGAACTCAAGATGACTAGCGAGCCTTTAGCCCCGGGCGCGCCAGCAATCATTCTGTACCGCCAGGTAGATCGAGATGATCGCGGACTTACGGCGCACGAAGATGATTATTTTCGAATCAAGATTTTGAAGGAAGAAGGCAGAAAATACGCCGACATCGAGATACCCTTCTTCAAAGACAGTGGAAACGTTGTAAACGTTCACGGACGGACGATTCGGCCGGATGGCTCAATCGTCAACTTCGACGGCAAGGTATTTTCGAAGTCCATAGCCAAAGCGAAGGGTCTGAAGTACATGGCTAAGACATTCACATTGCCAGACGTCCAAGTTGGCGGAATTATTGAATACTATTACACGACTGATTTGAGTGAGCACTACGTCTACGATTCACACTGGATTCTTAGTGATGAATTGTTTACAAAAGCTGCCAAGTTTTCACTGAAGCCCTACACAAGCAGCTACAGCAATCTGAGTGTTCGCTGGAGCTGGCAGGGGTTGCCCGCTGGGACTGAGCCTCCAAAAGAAGGTCCCGATCATGTCATTCGTCTCGAATCCAAAAACATCGCGGCTTTCCAGACGGAAGACTATATGCCGCCCGAGAACGAATTGAAGTCGCGCGTGGATTTCACATATAGCGACGAAGCGTTCGAGAAAGACCCCGAAAAATTCTGGAAGCGAGTTGGCAAGCGTCTGAATGACGAGGTCGAAAGCTTCGTCGGCAGACGGAAAGCGATGGAACAGGCGGTAAATGAGACTGTTGTTCCCGGCGACACCCCAGAAGTGAAATTGCGAAAGTTATACGATCGGGTTCAGCAAATCAGAAATACGTCGTTCGAAGTGCGCAAGACGGAACAACAGCAAAAGCGTGACAAAGAAAAAGAGGCCAATAACGTCGAGGATGTTTGGAAGCGCGGGTACGGCGACGGGGTCCAGCTAACGTGGCTCTATCTGGGCTTGGTGCGGGCCGCTGGCTTTGAGGCATACGGAGTAATGGCATCCGACCGCCGAAATTATTTCTTTCAACCAAGCATGATGGATCCCCGAAAACTGAACTCCAGCATCGTTCTGGTCAAGCTCAACGGCAAGGATATTTATTGCGATCCTGGTTCGAAATTTACGCCGTTTGGTCTACTTGATTGGTCCGAAACCGCAGTTCCCGGCCTTCGCCTCGACAAAGAGGGTGGCTCGTGGGTTAAGACAATGTTACCCGAGGCTTCGGACTCCAGGATTGAGCGTTCAGCCAATCTGACCTTATCCGACACGGGTGACCTGGAAGGAAAGCTAACAATTTCTTTTGTTGGCCTTGAAGCAAAGCAGCGGCGACTGGACGAACGGAATGAAGACGAGGCTGACCACAAGAAATATCTTGAAGACGAGGCGAGGCAGTACATTCCCGTTGCGATTGAAATCGATCTAACCAACAAGCCGGACTGGAATGCTTCATCCGCTCCGCTTATTGCCGAATACAGCGTCAAGATTCCCGGATGGGTGTCGGGTGCCGGCAAAAGGGCCCTCTTCCCAGTGGGTATTTTCGGTGCGGCAGAACGTGGCGTATTTGATCACGCTAACCGAGTCCATCCAATATATTTTGAATTTCCTTCCCAAAAACTGGATGACGTGTCCATCGCGCTACCCCTTGGATGGCAAGTGGGTTCATTACCGAATCCTCAAAACGCCGATGGGAAAGTGGTCGTTTATACGATGAAAGCTGAGAACGATAAAGGCGTTCTGCGGCTGAAAAGGAAACTAAGTGTAGACGTGCTCCTTGTTGACACGAAGTACTATCCGGCATTACGCAACTTTTTCCAAGCCGTGAGGATGGGCGATGAACAGCAGGTCATATTGCAACCAATCGCGACAAATGCCAAGAACTGAAGTTCGAAGTCTGCTTCTCCGCGTCTTGGCCACTGCTTGCATGCTCGCGTGTTCCGCCCCTGCCTATGCAGGAGGCGACGCGCCACAGTGGATGCACGCGTTGGTTAACGTTCCGCTTCCCGCGCATGATGAGAAGACGGATGTTGTGCTGCTTTACTCCGAAACCAATGTCACGGTGATCTCGGCGGACAAGATTAAGACCGTCGTCCGGGAGGCGTACAAGATCTTGCGACCGGGCGGTCGAGACTACGGGACACCCTATGTCTACTTGAATGCAAACAGGAAGATCACGAGCCTGCGAGGGTGGTGCATTCCCGCCCAAGGCAAGGATTACGAGGTCAAAGACAAAGAAGCAATGGAAATGTCGCCACCAAAGATCGACGGCAGCGAACTTATTTCTGATGTCAAACTCAAGCTCCTGCGAATTCCTGCTTCGGACCCCGGCAATATCGTTGGCTACGAGTACGAGGTGGAAGAGCATCCTCTGGTGTTACAGGACGCTTGGCTCTTCCAGGAATCCAATCCCGTGCGAGAAAGCCGCTATTCGTTGCAGATGCCGGCAGGTTGGGAGTACAAAGCATCGTTCTTAAACTATCCGGAGGTGAAACCGACGCAATCCGGCAACGGTCAGTGGCAGTGGTCCGTCAGTGACATAAAAGGCGTTCGCAAGGAGGATGATATGCCTCCCTTGAGGGGCCTGCTGGGGCAAATGATCGTATCTTTCTATCCTCCAGGCGGTCCGACCTTGAACGGTTTCGCAAATTGGGAGCAAATGGGTCGGTGGTATCAGGGCCTAACCGATGGACGATTCGATTCCTCGCCTGAGATAAAGCAAAAGGTCAATTCGCTAACGAGCTCAGACCCATCGCAGCTCGCCAAGATGCGTGCCCTGGCACAGTTCGTTCAACGAGACATCCGCTACGTTGCCATTGAACTTGGAATTGGAGGATGGCAACCGCATCCAGCGACCGAAGTATTTGCGCATCGGTATGGCGACTGTAAAGACAAGGCAACGTTAATGGCGACGATGCTTCGCGAAATTGGCATCGATTCTTATCATGTAAGCATCAACACGGAACGTGGTTCGGTTACGCCTGAGACCCCTGCAAACCTAGGTTTCGATCATGTGATCCTCGCCATTAAGATTCCATCCGGAATTTCCGAGACATCCCTCGTTGCTGTGGCGGACCACCCTAAACTCGGGAGGCTTTTGTTTTTTGACCCGACCGCCGACCTGATTCCATTCGGCCAAATCGGGGGCTACCTGCAAGCGAATTACGGCTTGCTGGTAACTCCTAGCGGCGGCGAGTTGATCCTCCTTCCTAAGCAACCTTCAGCCATGAACAGTATCCAGCGGGTTGCGAAACTGAGTCTCGATACGACCGGGAAGTTGCAGGGCGATGTGCAGGAGACGCGCGTGGGCGATCGAGCCTGGATGGTGCGAGGCACGTTGCGCGGCATTACCAAAGATGTCGATCGAATCAAACCAATCGAGAACCTTTTATCCAGTTCCCTTTCTAACTTCCGCATCACCAAAGCAACCGTGGTCAATTTTCAACAGACAGATTTGCCCTTTGGTTTCAACTACACGTTCGAAGCCGACAACTATGCGAAAGCCGCAGGCGGCTTGCTTCTTATGCGGCCTCGCGTGCTCGGCAGCAAATCGAGCGGGATTCTGGAAACCAAGGAACCGAGGAAGTTTCCGATTGAATTTGATGGTCCGGTCCGGGATGTGGATCAATTCGAGATCACACTTCCTCCTGGCTTTGAGATAGAAGAGTTGCCGCCGCCGGTCGATGCCGAGTTTGGATTCGCTAGTTATCACTCGAAGACAGAAACGAACGGCAACGTCGTCAAATACACGAGGACCTTCGAGGTAAAGGAACTGAGTGTTCCCGTAAGTAAGGCAGAGGAGCTAAAGAAGTTTTACCGAATCATTGCCAATGACGAACGGACCAACGCCGTTCTCAAACCCTCCAAGTAGAGAGCCTGCAGATTCACACACAGTCGCCTGTTGCAGACAGTCAGTCGGTCTACGCGGGAACGCTTTCCAAGAGACGGCTTATGTTTTGCGGGTTGAAGAATGCTTCCCTAGGGATCATTCCCACGCGGGCCATAAAGAATCGATTGATTGCGTCCTGCCTACCGCGAAGTGCGGCACGAAGCCGAAGGAATTCAGGCTTAGCCCCGCGCAAATGGGCGAAATGGAGATTCTCCGCGTACTCGTCCGACGCAGCTTGGTTGCGCTGATGTTCATAGCGATGGAGAGCAGTTTCTAACGGAGCTATTCCGGCGAGGCCATCATCGATTGCATCTGCAAGAAGTTCCGCATCTCGAAACGCATCAGCGACCCCCAGCGCAAGAAAGGGATCTTTGTGGAAGCCAGCATCTCCGACGAGTGCCCAACCCGAGCCGTGAGGCTTGCGGAAGAAATTTGGAAGATCTGCGCTGCCGTAAAATCGCTCCACACGCCGTCCAGCGCGAACTCTCTCGCCAAATCCACTGATGCCATCTAGAACCTGCGAAAAATGGTCCTCCAGGTTGGAACGAACTTCTCGGAACCGATCAATCGGCCACGCGATAAAGATCGAGAGAAGTCCATCGTGGGTGGGGAAGGAAAATACCGCATTGCCCTCCTTCACGTGCATTTCGAAACCGCTGTTTTCGACACCCTCCCAGTACGAAAAATAGGTGCAGGTCAGCGAGGGGAAGTTGAAATAGGGTGAGGCGCCTACCGCTCGAGCGATCGTGGAGTTGCGACCATCCGCTCCTACCGTGATGCGCGCATGTTCGGTAATTTGTAGGCCGGTCTTCTTGTTTCTGCCCCGAATGCCTTTAACTGTGCCTGATTCCATCTCCAATCCGCGCACCGAGAAATAGGGCCGAAACTCGGCGCCTGCGTCGACCGCAGCTTGTACCAGCAGTTGATCCAGGATTGACCGCCGCGGACCGTAACCCCATGCCACGCCGTTTACGGAGAGCGCGTCCGCAGTCATGTTGAAGTCGTTGTAATTGGAAGTTGCACGTGTGACGGCAGGACAACCCGTGGCAACAAGTTTTTCGAGCAGACCCCATCGTTTGAGAAGACGGGGTCCACCTCGATGAATGAAATGTCCGTGGGGAATATCGCTCGGAAATCCCGCCCGATCCACGAGAAGGACTTTATAGCCTTTTCGTGCAAGCAGCATCGCCGTGGGTGCTCCACCGCATCTTGCCCCAACAACGATTGCGTCGAACATTTTCAAATACTCCGTTGTTTATTTCCGCTAAGCGTCACGGGGTTGAAAAATAGCGGGAGCTACGATTCAGCTCCCGCTTTCGAGTGTTCGCCCTTAAACGCCCTACGGATTGCACGTTGCCGGTGAAGTGCTGGTGTCTGGGTTTGTGCACAAAGGGCCCAGTTTGGTGGTCGGATTGGGCTTGCTGATCATAGCGAGCGGACCAGCCTGGTGTTCTCCGTTGAACGGTGTTGGCTTGGTCACATCGAAACTGCAGGCAGCCGCATCGTTCGGATCGTTGAACCAGAATCCGAGGTGGAAAGTATTGATCGGGTTCGGATTGCTGAGATCGGGGTCAAATCCGAAAATCTGATCCAGCAAAATTGTCTTGATGGTCGCGGTGAACTTTCCCGAGCTGTTGGCCTGCAAGTCGCTCTGATACCACGCCAGGCCGAAATTCTTGAACGCGGGGTCAGGTGTGCCGTTGGCGCGAAGGCTGCTGCGCTGGACGGTGAACATATCAAAAGCCAGACGCGGGCGAATGTTATCTGCAGTGATGGTCAAGGTATCGCTGAACCGTCCGCGAACGACCTTTACGTGGGCTGTGGGGGTCGGTCCGCCAGGTACACCGAGGCAGTCGACGAACTTGGCGTTGGGTACCAGATCAAACTCTGTCTGACTAGCCTGAGCCAACAGAGTCTGGCTGCCCGAGGTCAATGCAAAGGCAAACACGACGGCGTGAATCGCCTTGTTTAGTGGGGAGGTTGCAAACTTCATGATCAAAAGCTCCTTCTCAGATTTCGAAATTGGGCGCTCATCTCGTGCCGGGGGCCGCTTTGACCTGCGCCGCCGAGCCAAATCTTGGATCAGCGGCGCCATCTTGCCTTGCGCGCAAACGGAAGTCCTGCGGCGGCCCTCAAAGAAGTCTAAAAAAACTAGGAAACACCTAACTCATTGCTAATGTTATATTTGGCAGCCTTGTAGAAAGCCCCCAAAGCCGTCCTTTTTCGTACAAGATGTCAAACCGTACTCGGCGGATGGACCTAAATTTCCCGATTTTGGGCATTCATCGGAAGTGCTTCACAGGACGCGCGAACGCTGTTAAAACAACCGGTGAGACGTCATGCTGAAGCCGGTAGTAGTCGCGGCGAAAGAAGACGAAACCTGCTTGGTGACCTTGAAATCGATCGATGTTGCCAGGAAGTGGATATTGAATCGCTTCCCGCGCATCCAATCCTTTAGCGAGTTCCGAAGGCAGCGCATAGGGTGACGACCGACAGTTTGGGCCGTCAATTGTGGGGAGACTTCTTCCATTACTCCAGACCGCCAATCCGACATACGAGTGACAGGGAAGACTAGTCCCGATGAGCCTTCCAGGTTAGCGTGGCTGTGGGGGGTTCCTGACGCAAAGCCTCGGCCCCCTTTACTCTTCTCGATCGCCGCACACGGCGCCATACTTTTTTCGTTGCTTCGAAGTCCAAACCCCACGTTTGTGAAGCCGTCTTCTGTCGTCGCGGGGCGGAACGGGACAGCCGTAGCCCAAATTTATTGGGTTACAGAGCGCGATGACCACGGTAAAGATTCGGGAGAAGGCAAGGCGTTGTCCCGCGACGAGTCCCGTACGAAGGAAAGGGCTAAGCTCGAATTGCAGAGGAAAATTGCCAAGAGAAGATCCAAACGTGCCGTGGAAATTGCCAAGGCTGAAGTGGATTCATCGACCCAGGATCTTGGCGGCCAGCACCAGGCGCCACCGGTGGGGTCTCCGTTTGGTTCACTGACCTACGGGAGCTTGTTTGGTCTGGAGGTTCGTCCAGCTTACCCAATCTCTGGTTCGGACCCGGTAGCCGATCCGGGCGAGCTCCCCTCGAGATTCGAGGGAGATGTGATTGTCGAGGTGACGATCGACGATCAGGGCAACATCGTGGGCAAATCGGTGATTCAGGGTATCAATCCTGCACTAGACTCCAAATCTTTGTCCGCGCTCGCCAACTGGCGGTTCCGTCCGGCCACCCGCAACGGAGCTCCCATTGCGTCGAAGCATGATGTGTATTTTCATTTTCGATCGCAATAGGGCCGCCTTCTCACTGCGAGTCGGTAGCAAACGACCCCAAAAAGAACTTCCTGTTACCTGGCCTCGTCCCAATGGACAAGGGGCATGTTGTACTTTGGCCAGTTTGCGGATGGCCAAGAGTACGAGACAGTAAAGGTCCAAGATTCAGGTGGGGCGAGGTGAGCCGTGAAATTTGCTCGGTATGTTTTTATCGCAATCTTAACTTCTGCCTCTGTCAGCGCGATGGCGCAATCGTGCCCGAAGGTGGCTTACTCGACACCCAACGCGACGTTGAAAAGCCTCGTTGCTGCTGTAAATTGCATGAACAGCGCTACGGAGAAGAGTGTCGATGCGCCGGCTGCGGATCGAGGATCCAAATCGGCGCTGTCAGTGGAGACATTTCAAATCATCGGACCTCAACACACGCGCACCTATCGCCATGTGGTGTTCGCTGTCCTGTCCGTTCCGGTTGGCAATGGCATCAAGACGGTTGCTGTGACAAAGGAGACCGAGCAGGCGAGCATCATGTCGACCGGCGGAGGAGAATGCAAGATCAAGGTCAACACGGACAATTCCGTGGACGGCCAATGCAGTCTCACAGGCGGCACGATGTACGTCGTGCATCGCAACTAGCTGATCTAGTTCTTCCTTTATTTGATCCGGGTACGACTTCGCGATCGACCTGTGTACTTTCTACTCACCAGAACCACAACCAACACTACCTTTGTCACAGCCTCCAGGGGGACAATGGCGGCAAGTTGTACCCGCTACGTTCGTCATACCTCAGTAGGGAGAAATCGGATGGCTGCGAAGATGGTCGTACTGTACTTCGATGATCAGGTTGACGCATTGAGGTTCACCCTGTCAGCCAGTTCGGTCATGGCCGGAGAAGGACATAGGACAGCCGAGTTGTCTCAGGCGCTACGCCAAGCCAGCCGGCTTCTCGTGGAAGAGACCGTGCACGTGGTGGAAGCACCCATCGAGCGAGTAAAGAACAAGTTTGCTGCTGCTGCATCCTAGCCGATCGCAGAGCCTCTCCGCTTGCGCAGCCGACGCACGGCGAACGGCGCTACGCCTAACAACAGGAGCGAGATGGTCGCTGGCTCCGGCACAGGAGTCACGGGTGTCACGTTGATAGTGCCATTCGAGATCGAAAAGTTGATCGGCCTGCCGCTAGCATCCAGCAAAGCCACGTTTGAAAGGTTCAATCCGCTAGCGCCGGGAGCCAGGGCGGTGAAAAAAATCACCGCTAGCGTACCTGATCCTGAGGCAGTTCCTCCGCTGCCAGTAGTCAAGCTGATCATTCCCGTCGTATTGTCGATCACTCCGCCGGCGAATGAACCTCCCGACAGGAATGAACCAGCGGCAATGCTGGTTGCCGAAATGACCGCTGGATTGAAGCTGAACGAAAACTGAAATCCCGACAGGTTACTTACGCCGCCGACGTTTATCGAAAGAGAAAACGTTGTGCCGGGGTGAGCAACCGCAGTTGAGAGACTCGGGCTGATTACCGGCAATGGCGTCACATTTGGAATGATGCTGTCCGCCAAGCCATAAACGGAAGTGAGAATCAGTAGCACTACAAGACCGTATGCGCGTTTCATAGCGTCCTCCAACAGGTCGCCAAATCAAGTTCAGAGCCTTACGGTTTCACACTGAAGTGACTCGCCACACATTGCCAGCGATTGTCTAAGTACATCCAAGTGTCAGTGAAGCGTCCGCGGCGATCGAACGGTTTCCCTTTATCGGTGCCCTTCTCATGATATTCGCCCGTTACTACAGCTGCCGTTCCATGCATCCGTACATGCATCCCTTCAGACTGTAGCAATGTTGGCTTGTACGTCTTATCACGAACCGAGTCCAGCATGTCCTTCTTGTTTAGCGTATAGCCATCGCCGACAGTCATGATGAAGTCTTCGGCAAGAATCAACTGAAGAGCTTTCGCGTCGTTGTTGAGTTCGGCTTGGTTCCATATCTTCTCCATGGCCAGGATCTTGGACGCATCCTGAGCAAATGTCATGGGGACGATCAGGAACCAAAGGGCCGATGCCAAACCCGAGCGCTTCCACATCAAAGCTTTCCCCTTGCGCCGACTAAAATCGCGTCTGACTACAACACGCGAAGCCGAGACGCACTGTGATCCCGCCGATGGTAAGCGCCTACGGGACACGCGTCAATTTCAAGAGTGGCACCTTCGCGGGCCGCAGTTTCCAGAGCGGGCACGTTTAAGTGGGGCTTCCCCGATTAAAAGGGCCTGTTTCGCCTTACTATTTTGGGGTGGCGTGGCGTCGTTACGGAATGATCGACAAATAGGTATGTACGGGGCGTGGGAAAACGCCCCGCACTGGAAAGAACGACAGCTCTAGGCTGCGCTTTCGATGGCGTCGACGAGCGGCGTACGAACCAAATGCTCGCTGATGAACCAGGTCTGCATTTCGTTGGCGCGCAACACGTCGCTGACCGCCAAGTCATTGGTCCCGTCGTCCCCTAGCTTGTCGGCACGCTCAGCCAACTCGCGACATTGTCGAATGATGATCTGATGAGCGTCGAGTAATCGCGAAAGTTGGACAGGAATTTCTTCACGACCACGGGGCGGGCGCTCGATTCGCGTCGTCTCAGCAATATCAGCGGCCATAGCCAGACTGATGCCACCTAGAATCTGAATTCGCTCAGCAATGGTGTCTACTAGTTCAGCCTGCTCAGCGTAATGTTTGTCGAACAGAAGATGCAGTTGATAAAAGGTAGGGCCCGAGGCTTGCCAGTGATGTTTCTTGTAAAGATCGCGAATGGTGATGGTGTCGGCGAGCAATTGATTTAAGCGTTCCGTCATTTCCAGACGCACAGGTTCTTCCAGATCCAAAGGCAGCGCGTGCAAGACAGTTCCATACTCCTGCATTTCGGGAGCGCGCTGATGCGTTCTCGGCTGAGCGCTCACATGATTGTTTCCGGGCGACGTTCTCTTGGCCATCATGAACCTCCTAAAACCGCATTTTCAGAGATGATATTGGACACCTAGGGTTGGCCTATTGAGACAAAACGCGAGGACGCGTGCGCTCCTCGTGACACGCCAGTTTGGATGTCCACTGGTGGCTTTACGATTCAGGTTAAGGCGCTGACGGTTTAGGTGGTTCAGCTTTAGCTGACAATTGCTCTAACTTCTCTGCCTGTTTCTGGGCAGCGTCGTTTTCCGCCCCTGGAGGCAGCAATCGGACGAAATTGCGCATGTGCTCCGCGGCTTCCTGATAGTTGTGCTTATCTGAGAGAACGGCCGCAAGCAAGTATTCAAGTTTGGGCACGTGATGTTGCGCATCGACGTGGATTCCCTGCCGAGCACTCTTCTCACAATCGGGAAGGCGCTGGAGGTAGTAGTTTGCGGCTGCGTTGTAGAACCAGATTTCCGGGAAACTGATCGGATTGAGTTCAAGCAGCTTGTCTGTAATAGCGTCGAGTTGCGCCCAATTTTTCTCGGCAAGGGCCAGCCTAGCTAGTTCCTGGTATGGAGTAACGAATTTCGAGTCGGCAGCAATAGCATGTTCAAAGGAGGCTCTCGCAGCATCTGCAGCATGTTGCTCGTTCTGAACACGCCCAAGTTCAACCCACGCCACCGCGTAGTTCGGATAAGCCGCGACCGCGCTTTCGAACTTGTGCTGCGCCTCCTCGAACTTTCCCTTCTTGGCCTGATCCAATCCTTTTTCATAGTCTTTCTTGGCTTTTGAAGGGGCGGCTGCGCTGGTAGCGCTGATCGTAAATCCTTCGACTTGCTCCATTCGATGGAGAGTTATCGTTCCCACATCGTTAGGGCCCATGTCTTGAAGGCGTGATGCCAGTTCCAACTGCCGCGACGTATATCCAGGAAGATTTGCCTGCAGTTGACAATATTGCCATTCGTTCGTTGCGCTGCGGCTAACATTTCCGCGCATCGGAGTCGACATGGATTCGGATGCATCACTGCTCGCAGCGAGTGCCGAATTGTTGGCACTCAATTCGATTGAAAAGTAACCTTTCGAATCTGAATACCCGCGAGTGCGGAGTTGACCTCGGCAGTTTGTTTGGATTGCTACCGAGTCGGTGACGGGTGTGCCATCGTCGAGAGCGACGCGACCAGTTACGAAGGTCGATCGCTGGGTTCCGCTGGCACTGGGAAAGGTTGGAGTGGTGCGCCGCCCTGTCGATGTACCCCCTGTAGTCGGACGCCCGGGCCGACCTTGAGCAGCGGCAAACAGAGTTATCGCGAGTGTCAACGGTAGGGAGGACCAAACGGAATGCTTCATTCCACACCCCCAAAGATTGGGCAAATTATAGCCCTGTTTCACACGACGGCAATGGGGATATCCGGATGTGCTGTGCGGGGATGCGTAACGAGCAGAGCGGGAACGGGATAGGTAGTTGTAAAAAAATTGTCAGAACCGCGTTAACGCAGTGGAATCTGGCTATCCGCGCCGGACTGGACCAACTTGCGCAAGCTGATCACTGGGAGAAGAAGATGTTTTCACGGATTTACTAGGTACACAAAATTGTCCACCTGCAGAGCTAAGTGCCGCGCCAGGAACCATGCGTTGACGTAACAACTTGCCCCAGTGCGACAAAGCAGGCAGGGGATCACGGGCCGAAAATAGGGCGTCGTCTGCGTTTCGCAGTGACTCCATCCATTCCCCGAAAGTCAATGCTGGTTCCTTTCCTCGCAGAGCGTGGAAGGCGAGCATGTCAATCGCGAACATCATGCAGCGTCGGCCCGCCTGATAGTCCGTAACGCTGGTGACGGGCAGATCCAAAGCGTCCCGATAACTCATTGTGCAGACATCGACGCCGCACCTTGATGCGAACTCTACATACCACCACGGGCGGGCGTTAATTTCTAGAATTTTGAATTGGCCGTCGCGCGAGTCCTTCTTGAACTCGGCGCTGAAGACACCGCGATAAGCAAGGCGATCCAGCAAGGCGGTCAGCGATTCCGCAGCAGGGGCGACTTCTGATAGCGGAACGCTCTGCATGAGGCTGCTGTTGCCGAGATCTAGCGGGAACATGCGGAGGCGTTGACGAGCGAGAAGGCCGCGAACTACGCCTGTCCGGTCTCGAAATCCCTCGACAAAAAAGTGCGATGTCGGAGGTCCAGGAATGTACTCCTGCAACATCACTGGCAGATCCAGAACGTTCAGCAATGAAAGCGCTTCGGCTTGGCTTTCAACGGTAAAACCCTTCACCCCGTGGCGGCGCGCGAACTCCGCGGACGACAACGGCTTTAGGAAGGCTCCGCGAAACGCACTCTCTGGCAATCGTTGCATCGCCTCCGCACTGTCGATCAGCTGCGTGCTTGGATGCGGGACTTGCGATCGATGGAGGAGGCGCGAAAATCGCCATTTGTCGACCATAGTGTCGACCAGTTCGACAGATGGACTGCTTGAGAAAAACCTGTTGTTTAGTGCGGAGGGAAGAGACGCGACTGCACGCGCCCAATCATCGGAACACGGAACTAATACAGCGCGTTGTAAGCCACAATTTTTTAAGAACGTCGCCAAGTTGGCGGGCGTCACCAGAGAGGTGTCGCCACATGGCGGCGGCTCGTACCAGCGTGAGCGCGTTGCGATGTCCGCACGATCGCAGACCGCGTACACCCGCACACCTGCCTGGCCCAGAGTCCGAAGTACGCCGGTCAGTGTGACACCCACGCCAAACACTAGCGCGGGGATCGAATAGTCTTCCAAAAAATTCTCCCGACCTTAGACCGCTCCGCCGACCTACACGGAACCGATCTCGAAGCGCCTTCACAGCCCAGGGAGACTCCAGCACAATCGCGGGGAAGAATCTAGGGTCAACTGCTAAGGAAGGAATCTTCGCAGTCAAAAAAATGTTAACACAACGCTACTCATTACAATCTGGAGCGCCAGAATACACAATGCCACGAAAGTGCTGACACCGGCGGTTTTCGGCGATTTCTGAGGTTTCCCGACAGTAGATGGAACTTTAGTAACAAATGGATAGAGACACTCCGGCGATAGGGGATCGTCTGAGATTTTTATCGCCGCGTGGAAAGAATGGTCAAGATTTCCTGTAAACCTTGTCGGATGTGTGCCATCTCCGCACCTGCCCTCGCGGGGAATGGCAAAGCAACCTGGTTTTTCTCCGTTTTTACTTCTTCGCGGAGTTGCGATCTCGCACCGGCGATTGTGAAGCCATCCTCGTAGAGAAGCTTCTTAATGCGCAACACATTCTCCACGTCACGCCTACGGTACATCCGCTGGCCGGTGCTACTCTTGACCGGTTTCAACTGTGGGAATTCGGTCTCCCAGAATCGAAGCACATACGCAGGCAAACGGCAAAGACGCGCGACTTCGCCTATCCGGAAATAGAGCTTTTCTGGAATCAATATTTCGGTGGTTTTCGCTTTTCCAACTGCCTTTTTCTTCGGTCTCATTCGCGGTTGCTTGGGGATGGCATGCGTATCAAGAAAAACTGTCGCACTCGCGTTTCTAGCACGATGTGCGGTCTGCTACAACCTGAAATTGTGGAATCGCCCGTTGGAAGGGCATCTTCGGCCTGTTTTTCCCCGCATTGAAAAAGCCTCGCAAGAGGTACTCCTCTTGGAGGCCTGTAACCCTAGGGTCTGCGAGTGCGTTCTCGCGTTAGTGTTTCTTCTTTTTCTTCGCAGCCTTCTTCTTGGTTGCCATGAAGTGTTTCCCTCCGTTGACGTTTTTCCCTTGCAAGGTTTTCTAATCTCACGGGGCCCTTGATGCCCGAATGCTGCGCTACCTTTAGTAGTAGCACAGCCATTACCACAAGATATTGGGCATTGTAGTTGCCATTGTCAATATAAATCTGAAGTTTGCGGGCGCGAAAAGGCGAATTGCCACTGGAGAATTCTGTCGTAGACTTCAAGGCTCTGATGGTCCCGAATCCTATCGAACTAGAAATCTTCAAAAACATCTATCACTCGATTGCCGAGGAGATGGGCGCTGCTCTGCGCCGTACTGCATTTTCGCCGAACATCAAAGAACGGCGTGATTACTCGTGTGCGGTGTTCGACGCGGCCGGTAGCGTGATCGCGATGGGGGATCACATGCCTGTGCACCTTGGTTCGATGCCGATGTCGGTCCGTGCAGCGATTGACGAATGTTTGCCTGGACCCGGTGATGTTGTGATGCTGAACGACCCGTTTCGCGGAGGTACTCATCTCCCCGACATCACTTTGGTAGGACCTGTGTTTGTGACCGGAGACTCACGGGCGTCTTCGTCTTCACGCACAGGCCGAGCCAAGAAGTCGAACAGTCCGAGTCCCCGTCCTGATTTCTACGTTGCTTCGCGTGCACACCATGCCGATGTCGGCGGTACCTATCCGGGTTCGATGGGGCCGTGTCGCGAAATCTATCAGGAAGGCTTTCGCATACCGCCAGTGAACTTCGTTCGCGCAGGCCAAACTGACACCGATGTCCTTCGTCTCCTGCTTAGCAATGTGCGGACGCCCGACGAGCGCGAAGGAGATCTGGGCGCGCAAATCGCAGCATGCCACTCGGGAGCCCAACGTCTGCGTGAAGTCTGCGCGCGCTATGGATTGAGTCGCGCCCAGCAATTCGCCCGAGAGTTGCTGAACTACTCCGAGCGGATGATGCGCACGTTTCTGGCAAGTGTGCCACCAGGGAAATACTTCGCCGAGGATTTCCTCGACAATGACGGTGTCACGGATAAACCTGTGAAGATATCCGTACTATTGTCCATTGACGGCCCCGCAGCAACGGTCGACTTCAGCGCCTCTGATCCGCAAGTTCAAGGTGCAATCAACGCTGTTGAAGCCATCACTTTCTCCGCGTGCTTTTATGTCTTCCGATGTCTTCTCGCAGACGACGTGCCAGCAACGGCGGGGCTTATGCGTCCGATCCGCGTAATCGCCCCCGAAGGCACGATTGTGAATGCGCGTCCCCCCGCGGCAGTTGCTGGGGGGAACGTCGAAACGTCACAGCGAATCGTGGATGTCTTGCTTCGCGCACTTGCGCAAGCGATTCCAGAGCGAATTCCTGCTGCTGCGTCCGGAACCATGAACAATCTCACGATCGGGGGGATAGACCCGCGCACCGGAACTTCTTTTGCGTACTACGAAACAATTGCCGGAGGTATGGGAGCACGCCCGACGAAGGATGGTGTCTCCGCAGTCCATTGTCATATGACGAACTCACTGAACACTCCGGCTGAAGCGCTCGAGTATGCGTACCCGCTGCGAGTACGGCAATACTCTTTGCGTCTAAGCAGTGGAGGGTCGGGTCGACATCGTGGAGGGGACGGTGTTGTGCGGGAAATTGAAATTCTCACAGACGCCGATGTAACAATGCTAGCCGACCGCCGTTTAATGCGGCCCTATGGGCTGAGCGGGGCTGCCGAGGGAGCCGCAGGCTACACAGAAATCATCAGACAAGATGGCAAGTCCGAAATTTTGCCGGGAAAGTGCAGTGTCCGCGTGCGTAAGAGCGAGAGAGTCCGCGTCTCGTCTCCGGGGGGAGGCGGATGGGGCAACCCTAGTCCTGAAGAATAGTGAAGTGTGGTGGATGGCAAGGGAGAGCCTAAACGCTGAGGCAATCTAGTTTTCTTCTTCGCGAGTTGCGTTACGAAAATGAGGTCCATGCGTAAATTGTATGTACTCTTGCTTTCGCTTGCCGCTCTGAATCCTTCGTATGCTCAGGATAGCATCTTGCAATCCGACGCTAACCCTCAAGCCATTGCAGAAATTAAGATGTTGGAATCAACTCTGTCCGATTTGATCGTCAAGGGCAGATGGGACGAGTATGCAAAGTCACTCGCATCTGACTATGTGAGAACCATCGGTGAAGGCGCAGCGGAAGGCCGCGAGAAAGTGCTTGCGACATTACGTTCCGGCGAACCGCGAATCGTTGCCATGATTCCCGAAGAACTCGATGTACACGTGTATGGCGACACGGCCATTTTGACGGGCAATCTTACAATAACAGCAAGTCAAGACCGCAAAGTAAGGGAACGTCATGGGCGGTTTACCGAGGTTTTCATCCGCCGTAGTGGGCAATGGCTGGTCGCTGCTACGCAGATTACGTTCATCGGAAAATAAGGGGCTAATGCGAGTGCAGCTATTGCGGAGTGCAACAAAGAATTTTTCGGATCTTAACTGGTAACTTCACAATCTAGGATCCTATGATGGATCTCGCCGCCAAGTATTTAGATGAAATAAAGCGTCAACTCCATGGCCATAAGCGTTTGGCAGAATCTGCAATGTCTCAACTCAACGATGAGCAATTTTTCACGGCCATCGATCCTGAGTCGAACTCCGTCGCCATAATTGTGAAACACATTTCGGGGAACGCTCATTCTCGATTCTCCGATTTTCTGATAAGCGATGGCGAGAAGCCGAATCGGTTACGCGATCGTGAATTTGAGATCGATTCGTCCGCGACTCGCACCGACATCGTGCACTATTGGGACAAGGGTTGGGCGATCGTTTTCGCAACGGTCGACTCGCTCCAACCGGCTGATATCGAACGTACAATAACCATCCGGCAAGAACCGCACACCGTCATGCAGGCTCTTAATCGCGCTCTGGCTCACTATGCTCAACACACTGGCCAGATTGTATTTCTTGCCAAACACCTACGGTCGTCACAGTGGGAGACGCTAAGTATTCCGCGTGGTAAGTCTGAAGAGTACAAAGTGGCGCGCGCCGGAACGAACGCTCGTGGCACGTACAACCCAACAAAGTAGACTTTGCATTCAGACCGGCTTTGAAATATGCAGCGAGGCCGCTAACCATGGACGGTTTGTGCTGGTCGTGAAGTGTCGTTCGGCGACTGTTCGAGTATGACCACGTCGACTCGACGATTTTGTGCTCGACCTTCCGCTGTTTGATTGGTCGCAACAGGATGAAACTCGGCAAACCCTCCAGCTGATAGGCGATTCGCCGGGAATCCATTACGGACAATCAATGTTCGCACAAGTTCCGTGGCACGAGCAGCAGACAGTTCCCAATTCGATGCAAATTGGGAAGTGTGAATTGGCACGTCATCTGTGTGGCCTTCAATGCGTAATGGATACTTCTTGTCCCGTAAGATCATTGCGATACGATCGAATGCGGCAAGCGATTCTGGTTTGATGTGCGCCGAGCCACTGTCAAAGAATCCAACTTCGCGCAGACTAATGACAAGACCATTTGGTTCATGGCGCAAAGCTATCTTTTGCTCTGAAATCTCCGCCGAAAGCGCCTCCGTAAGTTCTTGGCGAAGTTGCGTGACCGCTTCGTCGTCGGAAACGCTCGCATCGGAGGGTGCGGATGCCGAAAAAACACGTGAGGCCATGCTCTCTTTGTTGGCGATCGTGGCCTTCGTTAACGAAGGCTGATGGCTCAAGCCGCGGATGGGCGCACCTTGGAAAACTCCTAGGTCTTGGAATGCCCCCTGAATTGCCATTGCTAATTGCCCAATGCGCCGCTTGTCGACTTGTGCGGATGAATACTTGATCATGAAGTGGCGCAAGGGTCCGGCGCCAATCTCGACAGCTTGCAGTGCGGTCACGCTTCCGCGCTCAAATGGAACCACTGCGGCTGAGTTAATCGCATTGCCTACAGGCTGCATGAGGAAATAGGTCAGAATCAGCGCCAGCCCGATCAGCGTCTGGTTGCTCGGAGTGCTCTGAGTTCCAAGTGCTTGCCGCAAGAAATGGAACACCACTAGCAGTCGAACAAACGGGGTCATTGAGAGCAAGATGGCAGGCAACAGTGTCAGCAGGCTCAGCAGAACAACGATGTTCCATGGCACACTGCCGCCCGCGCCCGCGGGACCCGTCCAAGAAAGTCCGCCACCACGCGGACGCGCCCATGCGATTGGGCTCACCGTCAACAAACCGCACAAAATCCCTAATCTCAGTTTGTTGCGCACGATCATCCCTGACTCCCCATCTCGAAATCAGATTCTGACTTTAGTCGCGTCAGCAAAGCGATCGAGCTTCCCGTTGCGCCGAGAAGAAACCGCTCGCCGTCGCACCGAACAATTGCTACGAAGCGGCGCTCCCCGAGAGAGAGCGTTTCCAGAAGAGCCAGATGCCTGGCATGTCGACTTCGTCCGAAACTAGCGGCTGCCGTCTTCCAGCACCGCTGTATGAAACGATTCATTGTGAAAAACCGTCCATTTTCAAGCCAGGTCCGTGATGCGGACAGCAAGCTTCCCATCCTTTACATCGAATTCGCACCACGTGATCAGTTGTCCATTCACTCGGAGGGGCACATCGTTACCCAACGTCCATTTCGTATCGATTACAGATCCCATGTGCAGGTCCACGAGGTCCGCAAAACGAAAGTGGGGGAGCGGTATCTCGGCGGACAATCGGCACGGCAGCGAGCCGACAAACGTCCACGAATCAGCTGGTAACGCTGACGCAGCTTGTGCCATCGAAGTTTCAGGCGCACTCATCGCGTAACCGTAGAATCGGCAACATAGTGCAAACCGAAGTTCGCGGAGGGCATCGTTGTGTCTAAGGTTTTAACCACAAACATCGATGTGCAATCGGATTGCCGGGGAGGATCGATTGTTCTGGGAGTTCCTTGTTTATTTCCAAATGTTAGAAAGCGACTAGCTTGGCAAGGAAACGGCCGCAATTTTACCGTCGACTGATGTGAGGCGCCGATGGTGATCGACGGCTCTGATTAGAATCTCTTCATGAGGAATAGCTTAAGGATCGGGCCGTCCTCAATGGTCGATCCTTATGCCACGCTGTGATCGGATTCCGAGAATCAACGTTTGAGATTGATAGTGTCCTGTGTGATCTCGTCAAATGTGGTAACCGCTCGCGCGTTCGCTTGGAAGCCACGTTGCGCAACGATTAACGATGCGAACTCTTTTGCGATGTCAACATTTGAAAGCTCCAACGCGCCGCCACTCAACGTGCCGCGACCACCAGTACCTGGACTACCAATGACAGCCTGCCCAGAAGACAACGTGGCTGTGAAATCGTTCTGCCCCGAACGGACGAGGCCCTGTGTGTTGGCAAAGTTCGCTAGCACGAGTTGCCCCATCACTGCTGTTTTGCCGTTACTGAACGTCCCCGTAATCATCCCATCGGAGCCAATCGCAAATTTCGTCATTGAGCCGCTTCCGCTGCCATCCTGCTGCGTAGACGCCGTCCCGCTCGGGGTGGCGACCTGCGTTACCAACCCGCTGGTTCCGTCGTACAACTTCCAATCGAAAGTAAGGTCGCTCGCCCCGTCGGCTAGCCCTGTGACAGCAATTCCTGTCACGTCTCCAGCCGGCGTGGCAATGTTTCCGTTTCCGTCAAAGGTCAACGCGCCCGTTTTAACTACGACTGGATTACCAGTGGCGCCGACCTCAGCAGCCGGTATTGAGATTGAGTAGTTCCATGCATTGGACGCCGTTTTTGTGAAATTGAAGGTGAGGATGTGCGTTGCGCCGAGTGAGTCATAAACACCGATTGTTGCAGGAAACACGGTACCAATAGGGGCTGTCGCGTCGAGATTACTCCGCAACTGTATGGTGCTGGTCGCCGTGGGTGGACTAATCATCCCTGAGCCAAGTTGGAGCGGCACAAGACCTTGACCGGTGTCGACTGCACCATTGATTGCCGGATAGCCCATGACCTGTTCGCCTTCGGCCGTCACCAGGAAGCCATCCTTATCTTTGGAAAAATTTCCTGCGCGCGTGTAGCTTGTTATCCCATCCTTCTGCACCGCGAAAAAGCCGTCGCCCATGATTGCCACATCCGTGGGCACTCCGCTCGGATCGACGCTCCCTTGCGTGAACATGGCTGGCATCGAACTGACGGCCGTTCCCGCCCCGAGTTGAATTGGATCTCCCGCTCCGCTGGTGCCAAGACTCTGATAAAACAGGTCGCGAAATAGCACACGGGTGTCTTTGTAACCAACGGTATTAAGGTTCGCGAGATTGTTGGCGATCGCGGAAAGAGCGATCGAACTTGCGGTCAAGCCTGATAGCGGTATTGAGAAGGTCGGCATTATTTTCCTCCTTGGGTTTGATTACTTGCTAGGTGTACCGCTTGTCGATGAAGACGAGGACAGTGGCACCTGCATCAGTTCGCGAATGCGGATCAGCTCGCTCAACGAATTAAACTGGGCCAGTTGTCCAATAAACTGGGTGGGATCGACAGGGTCGAGCGGACTCTGGCTCTTCAGTTGTGCAACAAGCAGTTTCATGAACATATCGCTCATGACCTGCCCCGTGCTCGAATCAGTCTGGCCGGTGCTAGATGATTTGGATGTGGCAGCAACGTTCATCATGATCTCCTTCTTCAAACTCGAATGTTGACCCGCCCCGGGTTGATTTCAGACAACATCATCGTCAAACTGTCGAACGCGGGATCGGACAGACTCGCAGTGGCCAGCCCTCGCGATGGAATGACGGGGGTTGGCCGTTCGCGCGTATCGCCTTGTGAACCACCCGACGTGGAAGAACCGATCGCTGTTTCGTATACACGGACAGTGTCAATACGAAGATCTTGTTCCCGAAGGCGTGCTTCAACGCCTGGCATCTCGGCCGCAATCAGCGGTGAAAGATTCCCGCGCTCACCAGAAATTGTCAGTCCTACCTGGCTGTCACGGACCACCGTATGGATTCGTACCGACCCGAATGCCGCTGTCTCTACGCCGAGCTTCATCTCAGCCTGGCCAGCCCGGTCTAGCATCCGCGCGTTTTGCCACCCTTCGAAGTGCTGGGCTTCAGCGACTGCGTGCTGAAGTGGTGCGGCATGACGAGAAACGGTCGAAACATCAGATCGTGTTTCGGCATTGGTCTGCATCGGTGAACTTGAGCGGCTGAAAGGTGTCGACGCGATAACTTCCGTAGAGGCTAGGCCTCCTGACTTGATCGAAGCGACATCGCTAGAACGTGAAGGGATTTCGTCGGAAGCTTCCGTTGGCTCTTTTCGCCGAGTCGGATTTGCTGTATCCGATACCTCGAACTTGGCAGGTTTCCCATCTCCATCCGGACCATGACCAACCATGCGCTCCTCGCCCGTGTCTCGTTCGGACGGAACGACCAAACTCATTTGACGGCGGGAATCAGGGTTAGCTATAGGCAAGTTCTCTCCGCGTCCGGATGACCTGTTCTCAGTAGGTCTTGGCCGGACTGTCGGCGTCGCGTTCATCTCGCAGCAAACTTCTGACTTCGCCTTGATCGCTTCCACAGCAACAAGCGTATTCGTGCTCCCTGCTGCGCTAGCGTCAGCAGGCGAACTTAATGTCCTGTCGGCACTGACGTCGACAGATGGTGTTTTATCGTCTGAGACAGCATTAAGATCGGCGCAAGTGGTAGTACTCGCTACATTACTATTTGGTGCTTTTTCGACAGCGGACGCGTTGTCCAACACGTGTGCCTTGGGTTTGGCGCCGTGAGCTCCGATCTCCTTCTGAATCGCATCCCCTTCTGCCTTGTCGACGGGCAACAAATCGCTCACCAGTTCCGTTGAGAAAAGCTCTTCCGTTTGAACGTGATCGGCATTGGATGCTACGGGGACGGCAGCTTGCGAAATAGGTTCATCTGGAGGCGCGACTACGGCAGAAACGATGGTTGATCTCTCAGCGGTAATCGACCGCGGCGACTCCGCGTCCTGGGGTTGTGACCTAGGCGATATTCCAAGATTGTCATCAGTCTCGCAGATCTGAGCTGACGCAGCTGTGGCATCGCGCACTCGCGCCCGGGCCAAATCGACTAAGGCAAGGACGACAGAGTCGAGGCCGTTGTTTCCAACGTCAGAAGGGAGGGCATCGTCGGGATCTTGTTCCTCGATTTCATTTGCAGATCTGCCGGTGTCTTTTTTGTTACTGCGGCCTGGTTGTGCGTCGTCGCAGTCGGCTGATTGAACCTGCTCTAACGCAGACTGAAAGCTGCCATCGAAAACGCCGGCATCAATTGGAGTTGGCGAAATTGTTCCCGTTGAAGGTCTCGGGCCGATTTGTGGGTTGACGAGCACAATAGCAAACGATCCACACAAATCGAAGCACTTAATAAGCCAACAAGCAGATGTCCATGAAATCCGGCGCGGTAGTCAGAATGATTGCGAAACGAGGCTCTTCCATTCCGAGGCATGACGTATTAATGTCCCAAACGCAGAAATAACGGGCTTGGCTAGGCAAACTCTGCCGGGAATTGATCGGCAAATTGTCGCTATTCCGCCGTTGGAAGCTTTGCGCAGCGGCCAGCAGCTAGATCCCCACCCGCTCGGTTACAATCCAGAAACTTCTAGTACCTTTTGTAGAGTCGGATCCAAAACAACTTGACACAGGTTCTGTTGAAACAGTTGATTGATGTCGCCCTTTGCTGTGCGCCGCAACGCTAGTAGGATTTCAGCGGATTTGGGATTCGTGGGGTGTTAACAACTAATCACCAAAATTCAAAGAGCCAAGAACTATGAAGAGTGTAGTGATTGTTGGGGGTGGATTTGCCGGTTTGAGCTGCGCTCGAGAGTTGGCTCGTTCGAATCATCTGCATATCACACTGATCGACAAGAACAACTACCAGCAGTTTCAGCCGTTGCTGTACCAAGTTGCCACCGCAGCTTTGGCGCCGAGCAATGTGGCTTTCAATCTAAGAAATCTCTTCCGGCGGCATTCAAACGTGGATATCAAAATGGCCGAAGTTGTCTCGGTCGATCTGAATACGCGCACGGCAGTTACTGTGGGAGGTCAAAAGTACCAAGGCGACTTTCTCGTGCTTGCGGCAGGATCCGAAGCCAACTTTTTTGGTACACCGGGAGCTGACAAGTGCACCTATCCGCTTTATTCACTTCGCGACGCCGAGGTACTGCGCTCTCGGATCATCGCTGTACTGGAATCTGCTGATCGCGATCCTGCACTCATCGACAAGGGCGCGCTCAATTTCGTCATCGTGGGAGCCGGTCCCACGGGAGTCGAAATGGCCGGTGCTTTTGGAGACGCAGCTCAAGTACTGGCGAAAGAGAAGAGATTCAAAGATCTGGCTGCCGATCAGGCGCAAATCGTCCTCGTGGACCATAGCCAATCCGTTCTGAATGCATTCTCCGAGAAGTCGCGTTTATACGCTAAAGAGGCACTGAGGAGCCGCGGCGTTCAACTTCGTCTCGGTACTTCCGTACAGGAAGTAGCTGCTGATCATGTGGTGCTCTCCGACGGCAGCCGGATTAAGACTCGAACGGTCATTTGGGCCGGAGGATTAAAAGCATCGGCCTTATCCGCCAACCTCGGCTTGAAACCCGGTCGAGGTGGCCGCATTGATGTGCAACCGGATCTTACGGTCAGTGGTTTTGAAGGTGTGTATGCGCTGGGAGATTTCGCGAACATCACAGAGGCCGGCAAGCCACTGCCTCAACTGGCTTCCGTTGCCGAGCAGTGTGGCAAATGGTGCGCGATGAATATTGCCTTGGACTTGGAACATAAGCCGAGGAAATCATTCCGCTATCTGGATAAGGGAATTATGGCGATGATCGGGCGTAACGCCGCCATAGCCGAGGTTGGCGCTGGTCGCCGCCCAATTCATGGGTTCGTCGCCTTTATTTCGTGGCTAGGGGTTCATGTCGCCCTGCTGACCAGTACTCGGGCGAAGATTGAGGCGCTTATCGAATGGGCTTGGGACTATTTCGGTAGGAATCGCAGCAACCCGATTCTTGATCGAATTGAGGAGACAGATATCGACTGGAATAGCGGTAACGAAGAGATGCAAGCGTCAACGGACATAGAAGGTCCGGAGCGCAAAATATCCTGACTTGCAACGAGCAATCCGGTGACGAAATCATGAGTAACGCCACAGTGGACATGGATGTTTTGATCGTCGGGGCTGGGCCAGTCGGGCTGTTTCTTGCGACCGAGTGTGCTCGTCGAGGGCTTAGATGGCGACTTGTCGAAGAACGCTCGACTCAGTCGGAACACTCCAAAGCCCTAGCCATCATGCCTCGGACGCTTGAGATCTTCGATATGGCGGGTGTAGTGCCTCCTTTCCTCCAAGCGGCGAACCGCGTCACCGCGGCTGCCATCATCACCCACGGGCATCGGCTTGCGCACATGCAGTTCACGCCGGAAGAAAGCCCCTACTCATTCATCGCGATGGTCCCGCAGGATGTAACTGAAAGATTGCTCGTAGAAGAGTTGCGCCGAAGGGGCGGATCAATTGAGTACGACACCGTATTCGTTTCCGCAGTTCAATACAACGACTATGTGACCGCTACATTAGATCATAAGGGTGAGCACATTGAACTGAGAGCCAAGTTTGTTGTTGGATGTGATGGTGCCCACAGCACCGTGCGCCATCTGCTCGACCTTCCGTTTGAGGGCGCACAATACGAGGCCATGTTTTTGCTGGCGGACATCGAGACAAATGAAGCGCTTCCCTCGAACGAGATGCAACTATGCCCTAACGAATTGGGACCTCTTGCCATTTTTCCGATGAGTTCCACTCGTCGTCGCATCGTAGCCACAATCGAAACCGCCCAAGGCGACACACCGTCGCTGGACCTTGTGCAGAAGATGCTCGTGCAACGCGCGCCGAGTGGCATCGACGCGCGCGCCTTGTTGTGGAGCAGCTATTTTCGCATCCATCACCGCCAGGTATCGCAAATGCGCGTCGGGCGTATGTTCGTCGCCGGCGACGCCGCCCACATTCACAGTCCGTTTGGCGCCCAGGGTATGAATACCGGCCTCCAAGATGTCTGGAATCTGGCGTGGAAGATCCACCTAGGAGCTCGCGGTCACGGGAGTGAGGAACTGTTGAACAGCTACACGACTGAACGTCGGCCGGTGATCAAACATGTTATCGATATCACCGATTTTATGACTAAGGCAATGGGAACACCGAGCAAGTTCGCGCAAGCTTTGCGCAACACGGTGATCCCAGTTGTGTCCCGCTTGGCGCCTTTCCAGCATGCGTTCGTGCAGACGCTATCCGAGCTTGGGGTTGCCTATGGCGGAAGCCCGATTGTCGAAGGCGCAGGCAAGAGATACTTCGATGACTCGATGCGTGGCGGCAATGGAATTCTCAGTCGCTTTCTCCTGTTGTGCGGTAGTGACGCCGCGTCCGAAACTACGGAGTCTGCGAAAGAGCTTGCTACGTCTTTTCCTCATCTCCTGGAATATCGCGCTGCCCCGGCACAAGGTCTAACGCTTGTTCGCCCCGACGGATACATCGCGTACTCCGCGCCGAGCAGCGAGGGCAGCGCAGCACTACAGTCGGTGCATTCATTGCTTGAACGCCAAGCGAACTAGCCGTCCGAGTTCGCCTAATCCAGGCGCTCCTCGAAAAGGGGAGAACTCACTCGCGTTTGCGATGTAAACCGTGAAAGAGCGGCGCTCCCCACGTACCAACCGCGAGTAGCGCTCCGAAGATTACAACTGCGTCGATGCTCTCTCGTCCCTCTCGAGACCAGTATGCCAGCGGATCGAGATTCAACCAGAGGGCGAATTCATCCAGAGTCAGAGCAGCGCCGGCGCCATAGGCGAGTGCCAAAAGCCGCCCCAGAAGAATCGAAACCGAACTGCTTCCCGTTCCGACTTCGGCCAGTTCCGCATAGCCTGTGATGAGAAGCAGGAGAATTCCCCATACCAAGTGGTGAATGTGCCGTCCACCCATCTCGACATATCCAAACGGTCCGATGTGGTGAGTGATCGATGCGACAAGCAGCCTGACGGCAATAAACGTAACGAGGAAACTCCCCGAAGCGAAGAGAAGCCTTTGATGTGGCCGGTCAGGGATTCTTTGATGGATCAGTACCCCGAGCCTCGTCAAGTGCAACACGAGCAGCATCACGGCAATAAGAATGCATACGAAAATGAGGAGTATCCATGCGCCGGAAACGTGCATAGTAGACATTATGCATTGGAAGGCAGTGCGGGGATCCTCCAGTCAACAGGTGTTGATGGGGAGAACCAACAAAAAGGGCGCGATCGCTCGCGCCCTTCCCATTTTTTGGTGACTCTGCGTCTCGTTGATGAAAGAGACTTAGTCCCGGACTCCATCCATGAACGCCCGCAACTTTCGCGAACGTGATGGATGACGCAGTTTCCGCAGCGCCTTCGCTTCGATCTGCCGAATACGCTCACGTGTAACTGCAAACGATTGGCCGACTTCTTCAAGCGTGTGCTCACTGCCATCTTCAAGACCAAACCGCATCTTGATTACCTTTTCCTCGCGCGGCGTTAGCGTGCGCAACACCTGCGAAGTCTGGTCCTTCAGGTTGACGTTGATGACAGCTTCTGCCGGAGAAACGACTGCCCGGTCTTCGATGAAGTCGCCCAGATGCGAATCTTCCTCTTCGCCAATCGGCGTTTCAAGGGAGATCGGTTCCTGCGCGATCTTCAAGACCTTGCGGACTTTCGCCACGGGGATGTCCATCCGCTTGGCGATTTCTTCAGACGTTGGTTCGCGTCCCAGTTCCTGTACGAGCTGCCGCGAGGTGCGAATCAGCTTGTTGATCGTTTCGATCATGTGGACAGGGATACGAATCGTACGCGCTTGATCGGCAATCGCACGAGTAATTGCCTGCCGAATCCACCACGTGGCATAAGTCGAAAACTTATAGCCGCGGCGATATTCGAACTTGTCCACGGCTTTCATCAGGCCGATATTTCCTTCCTGAATCAGGTCGAGGAACTGCAATCCGCGATTGGTATATTTTTTCGCAATCGACACGACCAGTCGAAGGTTCGCTTCAATCAACTCCCGCTTCGCCTGCTCGGCGTCCATGTCGCCCTGGATGATCTCGCGCTGTGTGCGCTTGAGTTCCAGAAACAACACGCCCGCTTCCTGCTCGAGTTTCTCGAGCTCCGCTCGGACGCTACGTGCCTGTCGTCGATACTCTTTTTTCTGGTCTTCGCTGCGCGTGGCGTCAGCCTTGCGCTCCAGGTTTTGAGCCTGTCGATCAAGCGACCGCATGCCGTCCACCGTGCGGTTCAGCCGCTCGATGAGGCGCTTGCGTTCGTTGTTGGTGAAACCCAGGTTACGGACCGCCAACGAAACCTTCACGATGGCGCGAGCCAGCGCGAAGCGGTAACGCCGATAATCCTTTGGCCGTTTTTTCTGCGAAACCGTTACGAACTTTTCGGAAACCTGGTTGGCTTTCTTGTACGCTTTCTGCAGTTCGTCGATGCGTCCCGTGAATCCCTTCAGGCGCTTCTCAACGATCTCTTCGGTAATCTCTTCCTCGTCAAACGTGACTACTTCCTTGATCGAGCGAACACCCTTTTTGAGGTCTTCCCCTAAGGCGAGCAGTTCGTGAATGACGATCGGCGAGCGCGAAAGCGCTTTCAGAACGCGGAGTTGCCCCCGCTCAATGCGCTTGGCGATTTCAACTTCGCCTTCGCGCGTAAGCAGTGGCACAGTCCCCATCTCGCGCAGATACATGCGAACGGGGTCGTTGGTTTTTTCCAGAGCGCCGGGGGTTAAGTCGAGTTCGACGTCCTCGGAGCCTTCTTCATTTTCCTCGAATTTTTTCTCGAGTGCGGACGAGGGAAGTTTCGGTCCCTCGAGCACATCGATGCCTTGCGTACCGATCGTGGTCAACAGGTCGTCGAGGTCCTCAGGTGAGTGCACATCGTGCGGGATCAGGTCATTGACCTGATCGTATGTGAGGTAGCCTTTTTCTTTACCTGTGTCGATCAGTTTTTTTATATCGTCGTACTTGTCGTCTAAAGCCAAGACGGATTATCCTCGGTTGCGTCCTCGTAGAGGACGGTAGTACATTTCAGTGGTGGGAAGTATGGACAGGCAGACGTGTGCGCCCGCACAAACCTTTTAAGTATAGCACTTTAGACCAAAGCTCTGCCAGCGCCGGCGACGTCATTGCCGTATCCCCGATTTCGTCCCGAATCAGGTGTATTTCTTAAACATTTAGATGTCTGAGCGGCCTATTTTGTTTCTTTTATAGAATCTTGCGCGGATGCTAGTCCTCCGACAGCGCAGGATCCATCGAAGCCTGCTTGAGCCGAACTCTTTCCTGAAGCAGACTCTTCATGCGCTCAGGGTCTTTGCAGGCCTGTAGTTCCAATTGAACGCGCTCGAATGTGCGACGTAAGTGCATTCTTCTCAGCGCGCGAACCGCTCCTTCAAGCCTTTCAGCACTCAGTTCCTCAACTTCGTTCATTAGGACGGCGGCCATCAGGCGGCGATCCGATTCGGAGATCGGGAGGTCCATCGGGTCGGTCGCTTCCGGCCCGGCTTTGAGCAAAACTTCCAGAAGCGACTCGGTAGCCATCCCTTTGTGAAGAGGTTCGTTGCTCAGAGCAAAGCGGGCCTGCCGAGCCGGGTCGAATTCTTCTTCCGCCCCGTCGCGAGCAGAACTGTGGCCCTCTCCGGTCTGCATCTGAGTGGCGGAGGCTAGCGCACAGATCAGGATCTTTTCTGCGTCTGTGATTTGGATTTCCGACGGCGCTTTTACCGTTGCGGCCGAGCGTGTCGCCGCAACATGTTTGAGCTCTTGCCGCAGAACGGCGGAATCGATACCGAGCTTTTGTGAGATCTCGTGCGCAAGTTCATCGCGCACAATACGGCTGGGCACGCGCTGAATGTGCGGCAGGAGGTGGTTCACGGCTTTCACTTTTCCTTCCGCACTGCGCACTGGAAACTGCATGCGGGCGCGCTCGATCAAGTAGTCGAAATATCGCTGCGAGTGCTTAAGAGCCTCAACATATGCCTCTTTGCCCTTACGGCGAATAAAGAGGTCGGGATCGAATCCGGTGTCGAGTGTCAGCACCTTGATGTTGAACTCTTCCTCGACGAGCAGCGCCAGGGTTCGTTCGGTGGCACGGGCGCCAGCGGTGTCGGGATCGAAGTTGACGACCACGTTTTTCGAAAAGCGGCCGAGAAGCTTCGCCTGGAGTTCGGTGAATGCAGTGCCGGAGCTGGCAATTACGTTGTGGAATCCGGCTGCGTATAGCGCGATGCAATCCATCTGCCCTTCGACAAGAATGGCGTAGTCGAGTTTGCGAATAGCGTCCTTGGCTAGATCAAGGTTAAACAGTACGCGCGACTTCGAATAGATCAGCGTTTCGGGCGAGTTCAAGTATTTCGGCCCAGCCTTCTCGTCGGTTGTGAGCGTGCGACCCGTGAAGGCAATCACGCGACCCTGATCGTTCGCGATGGGGAACATGATGCGGTTGCGAAACTTGGAATACATCGCTTGAGCGGCCGAGAGTCTTTGGTTGCTTCCCAGTGCTCGAGTTTCAGCCCTCGGGTGTCGGCTTTCCACGAGTGCGTCGGCAACAAGTTTGTCATCCGGAGCAGAGCGATGGGCCTGATTTTGTGGGTTCCGGTCATCCTGCTTCCACGAAAACAACCCACTTTCCTTCAACAGTTCTTCGTCGAACTTCTCCCGAAGGGCATCGCGCAAGAGAAAGCCGGAATCGGGCGAATAGCCGATACGGAAGCGAGCGATGGTTTCGTCATCGAGACCACGGTTTTTGAGGTACTCGCGCGCATGTGCTCCTTCCGGGCGTTTCAAGCGTTCCTGGAAAAACGTAGCGGCGAGTTCATGGATCTCAAGTAGTCCAGTGCGGACTTTCGCTTCCTTTGCTTCCGCCGGGCTGGAGAAGGTGACCTTCGGCATGGGGACGCCGAGTCTCTGCGCGATGAGGCGCACAGTTTCGGGAAAAGTAATGTTCTCGATTTTCTGGACGAAACTGAAAACATCACCCGAGGCGCCACATCCGAAGCAGTGATAGAACTGCCGGATGGCGTGTACGGAGAACGACGGCGTCTTCTCGCTATGGAACGGACAGAGGCCAGAGAAATTCTGGGCGCCGGCTTTCTTGAGTTTGACATAGTCTCCGACGATGCGGACGATGTCCGCCTGCTGCTTGAGAGACTCTTTGAAATTGTCGGAGGTCATCAGCCAATACTGTCCGCTTCGATTGTGGGGCAAGCAAGCCTGAAGAGGAATATAGCAGGGCTGGCGTGGGCGTGGAAAAACTGTGAATTACACCAGTTATCGTTTGAGAGAGTAGGAAAACATGGATTGTTCATCTTGACCGGACCGTCTGTTCAGGTATCACAGACCGTTCTCTGACAAAGCAATTACGTTCCCAAGCATGGCAGTTCGCGCCATTGCAACGACAAGATCGACCTCCGATCTCTACATTCCGAGTCTGGATGGAATGCGCGGAATCGCTTTCTTGGTGGTGTTTGTTGCACACTCGATGCCGCATCGCGTGCTCCCAGGTGGCTTCGGCGTTGCGATCTTTTTCTTCCTCAGCGGATATCTGATAACGACACTGCTACGCGCCGAGGCCGCGAGGACGTCGTCGATCTCGCTCAAGGATTTCTATCTGCGGAGGGTGCTGCGCATTTTTCCGCCGTGCTATTTGACGATTTTGATTGTTGCCGCTTTGGCGTTGTTTGGCGTCGTGTACAACACCGAGAGCTACAAGTCGCTCGCATCGGGGCTTCTGTATTGTTCGAACTACTGGAACATTCTTGGATGGGGAAATCTTCCGGCAGGATTGGGCATTCTCTGGTCACTGGCCGTGGAGGAACATTACTACATCGTTTATCCGCTGCTGTACGCGTTGTTCGTGCGGAGATCGATACGGCGGAGGCATCAGGCGGCTGTTCTGGTAGTGCTGTGCGGACTCGCGTTGGCGTGGCGATGCTATCGCGCGATGTTCCTGCACTCGTCCTGGGAGAGCATTTACGAAGGGACCGACACCCGCTTCGACGCGATCTTGTTCGGGTGCGTGCTGGCAATTGTTGCGAACACCCGGTTGGGGGATCGCGTTGGATGGTTCGAGAACCATGCGAAGGCGCTGTCCGCGTGTGGTCTGGCGCTGATTGTCGCGACATTTACATATCGCAATCAGATGTTTCGCGATACGGTGCGCTACACGCTGCAACAGATCGCATTAATGCCGATTTTCTTTCTGATCACGTTGCCCCAGCGACGATTGCTAACCCGCTGTTTGGAGTGGCGGTGGCTGCGGCATCTTGGGCATCTCTCCTACAGCATGTATTTGATTCACCACACGTTGTTTCACCACTTCTATCACTACCACAAGCCGAGCGTACAGCTGGCGTGTGGGATCTTTGTTTTGTCGCTGATGTATGCGGAAGGAATGCGAACGTTGGTGGAGTTACCGATCCAGAAGTGGCGCGGTCGAAACAAGAGCAGAGGTGTGATTGGAATGAGGCACGCATGCGACTCGCCTCTGCGCGTCACGGGATAAAACGTGCCTGTAATTCTGCTTCCACCCAATCGATTGATGTCGCGGGGCAAGAATCAAGGCTTCGGCGCCGTGGTGGTCACACTCTCAACTCCACCACAGTCGCCCCACCCCCACCCTCATTTTGAGGCGGCTCGGTGACCGCTATCACATGCGGATGCTTTTGAAGATACTGGCGGATCGCCTTGCGCAGAATGCCCATACCGCTTCCATGAACTACGCGGACACGAGGCAGCCCAGCGAGGAATGCACGGTCAACGAACTTTTCCACTTCACTGGTGGCATCGTCGACGGTTCGTCCGATGACGTTGATTTCCGACGGGGCGTTCGAATCCTCTCTTTCCAGCGAGACAGAGATGCCACGCGCGCGCGCAGCTTTCACCGGCGATTCGGCGGAGCGAGAGATCACCTCGGCAATGTCGTCACGCGCGATCTTCATCTTCATCGCGCCGATCTCGACTTCGAAATGGCTCTCGTCGATCTTTCGCGACACGAGTGCCGGGCGACCAACGGATCTGAGCTTTACTGTGTCGCCTTCGCTTACATGTTTCACGAGCTGAGGTTGCGCGTGCGGATCCCCGCGATCCGCTCCAGTGGCATGAGCAACGACCGTTGAATCGAACTGCTCGCGGAATTCGCGACGCATTTTCGAAACACGGCGCTCGGCGTCTTTGGATAACTTCTGTGCTGCAGCTCGATCTTGGACGGCATTGACGGCCTCGCGCGCGTGGTACTCGAAGTCCTTGAAGAGGCTCTCGAGTTTCTTTTCCATCTCGCGGATCTTGGACTGTTGCTCGATACGTCCCTCAGCGGCGAGACGCTTTTGCTCTTTCTCGAGTTCTGTTTCCTTGTCACGCAGGCGAAGGCGCTCCGCTTCAGCCCCGCGCAACTCCGCGTGGAGGCGGTCGAGAAATTTTGCGACGTCATGCGTCTGTGTGGTTAAGCGCCCGCGAGCTGAGTCGATGATTTGCGGATTCAAGCCGAGGCGCTGGGCGATGTTAATGCCGGCGGACGCACCGGGCACTCCGATTTTCAATTCGTAAGTCGGCTGCAAGGTTGCTTCGTCGAACCCGACTGCCGCGTTGACTACACCTGAAGTGTTCACGCCATAGACTTTGAGCGAGGTGTGATGTGTCGAGATGACGGTGACGCACCCGATTCGTCGAAAATGCTCGGCGATGGCAACTGCGAGTGCAGCGCCTTCTTCAGGATCCGTGGCAGACCCGAGTTCGTCGAGCAAGACCAATGAATCGTGTGTTGCGGTGCGAGAAATGAAATCGATGTTGGTCACGTGCGCAGAGAACGTCGAGAGATTCTGTTCGATGGACTGGTAGTCGCCGATATCCGCCAGGATTGAATCGAAGATCGGAAACTCGGCGCGATCGGCAGGGACAGGCATTCCCGCTTGCGCCATCAATGCGAGGAGCCCAACGGTTTTGAGCGTCACGGTCTTGCCACCAGTGTTGGGTCCAGTAATCACAAGTTGGCGGCGCTCGCCTTCGAGCTCCACTGTAATGGGGACGACCTTAGCGCCTTTGATCTTAAGATTGCGTTCGAGCAATGGGTGGCGGGCATTGTGCAGAATGAAAGGCGCCGACTCCGCGCGTAAACTCACGGCGACGCAGCCGTAATCTTCCGCAAATCTTGCTTTGGCGAACTGGAGCTCAAGCTCGGAGAGAACGACGGAAGCCATCCGAATCGCCTCGGCACTCTCCGAAATCCGCCGAGTCATTTCAATCAGGATGCGATGAATCTCCGCCTGTTCTTCGTCGAGCAAACGCACCAGTTCGTTGTTCTGCTCAATTGTTTCGAGCGGCTCCAGGAATACCGTTTGTCCGCTGGAACTCGCCCCGTGCACCACTCCTTGCACACGGCGCTTCTGCTCGATCTTGACCGGGATGACGAAGCGTTCGCCGCGGATCGTGATCAGTTCGTCCTGAACCGACCCGCCCTCGGAAAGCCGACGCAGATAAGTTCGCAGTGATTCCTGGATCTGGCGTTTCTGCTTCTCAATTTCTCGACGGATCCGCGATAGCTCCGATGATGCACGATCGTCGAGAGTACCGTCAGGAAGAATCTTGTTGCGGAAGGCACGCAGGAAATCTGCAAAGTCTTCGATGCCATTCGACAGCTCATTGACCGCAGCCCAAGCGCTGCGCATCGCGGCCGGAGGATTGTTTGAAATCTCACGCCACTCGGCAGCTCGATCGGCGATCAGGATAATGTCGCGGATTTCGGTCGTCTCCAACGCCGCGCCGGCAATGCGCGATTTGCTCAGAAGATCATCGATATCGAGTAGTTGGGAAAACTCGAAACTCCCTCCGACGCGTCGATATTCGCGAATTTCCGTCGTCAGTTGTTGCTGGCGGCCGATCCACCCGACGTCGCTGGATGGCACTAGAGTCGCGACGCGCTTTGCGCCGAGAGGCGAACTGGTGTATCCGCGTAGAAGATCGCGCAAAGGTTCAAACTCGAGGACTCGCGCGCTGGTGTGCGCAAGCGGATGATTCGCGGAAGACATCAGGAGTTATGGTACACCGCCGAGGTTGGAGTGCAGCCTAGCGCTAGGCGTTGGTTGCGGCAGCCGTCATGGCTGGCAGTGCAGGGAGCCGAACGATGAAGACTGCGCCGCGATCGGGGTTGTTGAAGCAGGAAATCTGACCGCCGTGATCCTGGACAACACCGTAAGTGGCGCTGAGACCTAGGCCGGTACCCTTCCCGATCGGCTTGGTCGTATAAAAAGGATCGAAAACACGTTTTGGATCGCGAAGCCCCGGTCCAGAGTCTAGAAACTTGATAAAAAGAGAGTCTCCATCGCGTGTTAAGGAGACGACCAGCTTGCCGCCACCGTCTTCTTCAATCGCATCAATCGCGTTGTCGACGATTTGCAGACAGGCCGTAAAAAGCTGGTTCGCGTTACCCATCACTCTCGGCAAGTTTGGTTCGGTCACGAACTTGATCTCGATTTTCTTCCCTTCCACTTTGATCATTTGTGTGTGCACAACCCGCTGCAGAAGCATGCTCAAATCCAAGGGCGACTTCTCTGCCGGAGCCTGCTGTGCGAAACGTAATAAGTCGGCAACCAGATCTCGAGTACGGCGAGCCTGCTGACGAATCTTGACGACCATCGATCGCTGGCTTTCGTCGAGGGTGGCTTGCGAAGAAAGCAATTCGGAATATCCCAAGATGGCAGTCAGCGGATTGTTGATTTCGTGGGCTGCGCCGGAAACCAGCTGCCCCAGGGAGGCAAGCTTTTCTTGCTGAACAACTTGGGTTTGCAAGCGTTGAAGGTTCTCGAAACTATTATTTGAGTCGTCGAGCAGCCGAATCAATTCCCGGTCGAGCAAGAACTGCTTGAGGAATACAAACGTTCCCAAGGACAGAAGAGCAACAAGGATGACAAGGAGTCGAAACTTGCGAAGCGGCCACGGGGAGATATCGAAATAGATTGCCCAGAATCCCATCACTGGTAGCGATAACATTGCGACCATCGCCAATCGCGGAGCAAGACGCTGCAACCCGCGTTTGGCCGCAGGCACAGGTTCAAAATCCTGCCCGGGCGCCCGCGCAACAAGCGTGGCCCAAAGGAACCACGAGATCGATGCGAGAAACGGAATGTCATAGAGACTGCCAGAATAATATTGACCACGAGTGATGGCAGCATTCATCGATTCCGAGCCGAGCGTATAGAGCGAGCTCGCCAGGAAAAGATTCCAGTAGACACGGCGCCAACCCTTTTGTGCGCGAACTGAGGCGGAACCGAGCACCGCGAGCAACAACAAGTTTTCCGTCAGGTAAAGCAGGTCATAGCTCCGGCTGTAGGCCTCCACATTCATCGATATGTATTCGTCGGGAAAGATGATGAAGGCGTACAGGAAGACCCACCACAACAACAGCATCAGAAAGCTGAGCGTGCTGAAGTAAAGCTTGTGTTCATCGCGACGACGATGCGGACGCAGTGCGACCGCAGCCATGAATGGTACGAGATGAACAAAAAGGATGACGTCCCCAATGAAAGGGTCAGGAATGGGTTTACGAAGTAGAACCTCGTACCAGGTCCACAAACCTTGATTGATCACCCAGAGCATGAATCCGGACGCCATCAGCGACCAGAACAAACGCGCTTGGCCTTGCAATCGCTTCGCGTTGATCACCATCGCAACCGCCGTCACGGACATCCATGCGAGTGCGGTCACATCGCCAACGACAAAGGCCTGTTGAGAGTTGCCGAGCCACATCGACACCACGGCATAGGCGAAAAGGAGCGCGCCAGTCCCAGCAGCCCACCAGTGTCGTTTAAGGCCTTCCATGGCTAATGATCCAGTCTAACTTCCGCGGGCAAGCGCGGTTAGATTACAGGAGGGAAGGAGAAAGTTACTTTCGTACTCGCCTGCGTGAAAACTGGCAAAAACGTACCTCAGATGGCGTATGCCAGACGAGGTGACGTTAATCACTTCAGCATGTGAGCTTGCCCGATGGTAAAAAAGTCCATTCGGATTGCTCCTCGTCGACTGTTAGAATGTGAGTGTTATGGCGTTCCCCGTGACACGCCTCCGCCGGCTGCGCCGCACCGAGACCCTTCGCTCGATGGTGCGAGAAACTCGCCTGACCCCCGAAAACTTCGTCTACCCGATGTTCGTATGTCCGGGCCGCGGTGTGCGCAAGGACATACGCTCGATGCCAGGAGTATTTAATCTTTCGGTGGATGAGGCCGTGAAGGAAGCGACCGAGGCGCACGCCCTCGGCGTGCCGTCAGTCATCTTATTTGGGTTGCCCGAGTCGAAGGACGAGGTAGCCACAGGCGCGTGGGCAGATGATGGGATCGTGCAGCAAGCAGCCCGCGCCATAAAACAGGCACTCCCAAACCTGGTGATCATGGGCGACGTTTGTCTGTGCGAGTATACCTCTCATGGACACTGCGGCGTGGTGCAAGCTGCGCCGCAATCGTTAGGCGCTGCTGTCGCCAATCCTCCAGTTACGACAGAATACGAAATCGTCAACGACGCGAGTTTGGCACTGCTCGCTCGCACAGCGGTGTCGCAAGTTCGCGCGGGCGTTGATATCTCAGCGCCATCGGACATGATGGATGGTCGCGTGGCCGCGATTCGCAAGGCGTTGGACGAAGCCGGATATTCCAACACTCCGATTCTGGCCTACGCCGCGAAGTTCGCCTCCGGATTTTACGGACCATTCCGCGAGGCGGCCGATTCAGCTCCACAATTTGGTGATCGACGTTCCTATCAAATGGACCCAGGAAATATTCGCGAAGCCATGCACGAGATCGAACTCGATATCGAAGAAGGCGCCGACATGATTATGGTCAAACCGGCCATGCCCTATCTCGATGTGATCGCCGCAGCGCGGGATCGGTTCGATTTGCCTCTCGCGGCCTATCAGGTATCGGGCGAGTACGCGATGATCGAGGCTGCCGCGCGCAATAACTGGATCGATCGCGACCGCGTAATGATGGAGTCACTGCTTTCGATTCGCCGAGCCGGCGCCAGCATTATCCTTACCTATTTCGCGAAAGACGCTGCACGGTTGCTGGGATAAAACATTCGCCGCTACCAGAGTCCCGATCCTCGATCGGCAATTTGTCAACTTTCGATTTGTGTTTAGCTCGCTTCTTTAATCGACAATTGGAAATCGCCCATTACCAATGATCTCTGTTCTCCGACTCGGCACGATCGACTACGCCACCGGGCTAAAGCTCCAGCAGCGGCTCGTTGAGTTGCGCAAAGAAGGTCGAATCGGCGATGTGCTCATCCTGCTTGAGCACGCGCCCGTGATTACCCTCGGCAGAAATGCGAAAGAGAAGAACATTCTCGCATCGCCGGAAACGCTGGTCGCACGTGGCATCGAGGTCTTTGAAACGAACCGCGGCGGAGACGTTACGTTTCACGGGCCTGGGCAGATCGTCGGATACCCAATCTTCGACTTGCGCGGTTTCGCGTTGCCCGACGGCAAAAGAAAAACTCTTGGGGCTGTCGACTACGTACGTCGCTTGGAGGAGGTTCTGATTCGCACTTGCGCTGATTTTGGTATTCCTACTAAGCGCGTGACAGGGCTAACCGGTGTGTGGACGGAGGTGGAAACCGGAGACGAAGCCAAGATCGCGGCGATCGGCGTTCACATCTCGCATTTCGTCACATCTCACGGGTTCGCTATCACCATAAACACCGACCTCAGCTACTTCGATCTGATCGTCCCTTGTGGAATTACGGAGAAGCCCGTGACTTCGATGGCGAAACAGTTGAGGAAGGACGTAGACGCCGCTGAAGTCTACAAATCGATTTCGCGTAACTTCGGCACAGTCTTTCAGTCGCAGATGTTGTGGCTGGAATCGCTGGATGCCCTGCTGGGACCTTCCGTAGGCGTTCCGCTCAAAACTCCTGATGAGTTGCGCAAGATTCGTGGCGAGGACGACGCGAGTTGGGCGTGATTGCCTGACAAGCAAACGCTGGGTTGATGATTGGGTTCCGCTCACCTTACTTCGAGGAAGAGATGCCGTGTTTAGACCCACGGTCCGCGAAGTGATGCTCTCCCGTCGTAGCCAGATGACAGCAACCACACGTCGGGGTTAGCATCTCCCCTGTACCGCGCCCATGCCGAAGAAGACCAAACCTTTCCGTAAGACCACGCACAGCAATTCCAGCAATTCCAAGCCGTTGAAACCGGCGAACGCTCAGACGCGCACTTACGAGATTCCTGACCATCGCTTGGAGCGGCCAAACTTCACCGTCCGCCAAGTGCGCAAGGACGACCAGGTACGGTACGAGGTAACGGGCGATGTCTCCGCTCCGGTTCCTCCCATTCGCGAGTCTAAATATTTGACGAAGCCGCAACACATCGAGATTTATCGCTGGATGTTGCTTAACCGCAAGATGGAGGCAGCGCTCGAGAATCTGTATAAGCAGAGCAAGGTTGTCGGTGGCGTGTACTTCGGCTTGGGACAGGAGGCTTGCTCGTGCGCGTCGGCGTATGCGCTTTCCAAGGACGAATGGCTCGGCCCGATGATCCGCAACCAGGGATCACTGCTCGTTCGCGGGTTTCCGGCTCGAGACGTGATGATGCAGTACATGGCAAAAGCGGGATCTCCCACCAAAGGGCGTGACGCTTCGTCCCACTTCGGAGACATTCAAGACCGCAACGTAGTGGCACCGATTTCTACGCTGGGCGATTTGATTCCGGTTCTCGCTGGTGTCGCACTGGGTGCTCGTCTACAGGGCAAGAACATTGCGGTGATGACCTACATCGGCGATGGCGGACAGTCCACCGGAGTGACCTACGAAGGATTAAATTTTGCCGCAGTGCAGAATTTGGGACTTGTTCTGTTCGTTGAGAATAATTTGTGGGGTTATTCAACGCCTTCTGACATGCAGTTTCGGGTGAAGGATCTTGCGGAACGCGCTATCGCTTACGGAATCCCCGGGGTGATCATCGATGGAACTGACGCGTGCCAGGTGTACGACGCGGCGCATGAAGCCTGCGAACGCGCGCGACGTGGAGAGGGGCCAACATTGATCGAAGCAAAGATGATGCGCATGAAGGGACATGCCATTCACGATGCCGCCGAATATGTTCCCAAACCACTTTTCGAATATTGGAAGAAGCGCGATTGCATCACTCGGTTTGAAAACTACCTTGTAAATGTCAAAAGATGGCTCACTCCCGAAGAAAACCGCCAGCTTGTCCAGGATGTCGACCGCCAACTCGAGGCAGACCGCGATGCGGCCGTGAGTTCGCCAATGCCCGCGCCGGAAACTGCCGTGCCTGGCGCATATTGCGAGAACGGTTGCCACACCATCAAGCCGAAATATGCGATGCCGAAAGTGCGTTTGGGAAAATCAGGGCTGAAGAGGTCTGAGGCACCCGTGCACTTAAAGTGAACCGAACCGTTGTGCAGCAATCGCAACTAGAACGGCCAGGAGCCACATGCAACTCACCTATCTCGAAGCGATCCGCCAAGGCATTTGGGAAGAAATGGAGCGCGATCCTTCGGTGTTCTGCATCGGGGAGGACATTGGGATTTATGGTGGCGCGTTCAAGGTTACGGACGGATTTATTGATCGTTTCGGGCCTGAGCGCGTCATCGATACTCCAATCGCGGAGCAGGCAATTGTCGGCGCAGCGTTTGGTGCTTCGCTCACCGGAATGCGCCCGGTTGCCGAGTTCCAATTCATGGATTTCATTGGCTGCGCGTTCAACCAGATTTCCAACATGGTCGCGAAGGCGCACTATCGTTGGGGAGCGCCCGCGCCGCTGGTTTTGCGTGGCCCAAGTGGCGGCAACGTTCATGGAGGCCCATTCCATTCGCAGAATCCCGAGATGTGGTTCGTCCACAACCCCGGATTAAAAGTGGTTTGCCCATCCAGCGCTTACGATGCAAAAGGACTGATCAAGGCAGCGATACGCGACAACAATCCCGTCATCTTCTTCGAGCACAAATATCTTTATCGTCGTATTAAAGAAGAGGTGCCGCCCGACGACTACATAGTTCCGATCGGTAAGGCACGGGTCGCGCGCCAAGGTCGCGACCTTAGCGTAATCACCTACGCGGCCATGGTGCACACCGCTCTCGAAGCAGCCGAACAGTTGGCCAAAGAAGGGATTGAGATTGAAGTTGTGGACCTTCGCACGGTTTCACCGCTTGACCGCGATGCCATCGCATCAACCGTCAGGAAGACAAACAAGGTTATCCTTTTGCATGAACATGCCCGCACCGGTGGTCTAGCAGGCGAAATTTCCGCCATCATTAATGAAGAAGCATTTGAGGATCTCGACGGTCCGATCATTCGCATTACCTCGCTCGATACTCCGGTGCCATTCTCGCCGCCCCAAGAGGAATTCTTTCTCCCCAAGGTGAGCGACGTGGTTCGTGAAGCGCGAAAATTGCGGGCCTATTAAAACGCTTGGATTGCTGCCTTTTAAGACGCTCGTCACCGGCTTGACGCGACTATACTTTGTGGGTCACCGCCGTCAATCTGTATCCATTCTCCAGACAAGGCACTCTCGGTAGCGCCGTGGAGGCGAAATGCGCAACTTCGTTATTGGAGTGATTGTCGCGTTGGTATTGATTGGCCTTGGCGGTATTAGCCTTGCGCTGCTCGGCCTCGTTCCAACGCAAGCGGATAAGTCTCCCTCCTCAGTTGAGCGACGGCTCGCCTCGAATGCTCTCGACGCCTCTATGGAGCGCCACGCCCCCCGAGATTCAAGCCCTCTGCCGCAGACGCCTGAGATCTTGATTGATGGCATGAAGATTTACACCATGAACTGCGCAGGCTGTCATGGAGGGCTGGACCGGAAACCAGCGGACTTTGGACTATCGTTCTATCCTCCAGCGCCGCAACTTGTCTTAAATCCGATCGATGATCCCGACTGGCACGTGTACTACGCAATTCGCACCGGCATTCGATACACCGGCATGCCAGCATGGGGCAAAACAATGAATGAACAGGACATGTGGAAAGTGACCGCGTTCCTGACGCAGATTGAAAAGCTACCACCGGCCGTGCAGGAATTTTGGAAAAACACAACCGTCTCCAGCCTCCCATCCGACGCTGAGAAAGATTCCACGGAAAAGGGCAAGGATTCAGACAGGAAAACGCAGCCGGCCAAGTAGTGCCCCCCGTCACCGGCCTGTTTTGTCCAGAAGAGCCGCGTTCTCAGGTTCCATTCGCCTGTCTTATATAATAGTTGTTTGCGTTTGGCCCGAAATTCATAACCGGGCCGCGTGGAAGGGAATTATGCCGACTGACGTCATTATGCCCCAGATGGGGGAATCGATTTTTGAGGGCACCATTACTAAATGGCTGAAAAAGCCAGGTGAGAAAGTTCAACGCGACGAGCCACTGTTTGAGATTTCGACCGACAAAGTCGACGCGGAAATTCCCGCGCCTGCCAGTGGGGTCTTGCAGGAGATCAAAGTCGCGGAAGGAAATACTGTCCAGGTAAATACCGTGGTGGGCGTGATTGGTGGGGAAGGCGAGGCTGCAGCAGCCCCGGCTCCTGCTAAGCCCTCCTCAACGACTCCCGCACCTGAGAAGAAAGCTGCGCCTGCTCCGCCCGCCCCCTCGGCACCAGCCCCATCTGCTCCTGCACAAGAAGAAGAGGATGAGGATGTTCGTTCATCGCCGCTCGTTCGCAAGCTGGCTCGTGAACACAATGTGAATCTCGGCCAGGTTGAAGGCACGGGCACCGGTGGTCGCATTACCAAGCAGGACATCCTCGATTTTGTCGAGCGCTCGTCCAAGGCTCCCGCAGCCACAGCTCCGGCACCTTCCGTTCCTGCATCTCGTCCTGCCCCGGCGCCCGCTATGATCCCCGGCGATGTGGTTCCGATGTCGCAGATGCGCAAGATTATTGCGCAGCGCATGATTGAATCACGCCGTACCAGCGCTCATGTCCACTGCATGTTTGAGGTGGATCTGACTCGCATCGTCAATCTGCGAAACAAGTTGAAGAACGGATTCGAGCAACGCTATGGCGCGCGACTTACGTTCATGCCGTTCTTTGTCCGTGGTGCGATCATTGCATTGCAGCAATATCCAATCGTTAACGCTTCCCTCGATGGAGACAACATCCGCTACCACAAGCATGTGAACGCAGGCATCGCTGTTGCGCTTGATTGGGGATTGATTGTGCCTGTACTTAAGAGTGCCGACGAGCTGAACTTCCTCGGCTTGCAACGCGGCATCACTGACCTCGGAGAGCGCGCTCGCACCAAGAAGCTCATGCCCACTGATGTGGAAGGCTCCACCTTTACGATTACGAATCCGGGTCAATTCGGTGCAGTGTTTGGATTGCCGATCATCAACCAGCCGAATTCAGCCATCATGGGCGTTGGCGGAATCACGAAGCAGCCGATGGTAATAACAGATAAGGATGGAACCGACTCGATCGCAATCCGCTCAGTTGTCCATCTCACGTTGGGATACGATCATCGCCTGATCGACGGTGCCGTTGCGGACCAGTTTATGGCGTTGGTCAAAAAGACAATGGAGAACTGGAGTGAAGACGTAGGTTAGTTCATTTGCGGGAGTCGCGTAGGCGCATCAGTTCGACAAAGACAAAAGTTCGGCAGGCCTCACAGCCTGCCGATTTATTTTGCGAACCATGCCGAGAAGCGTTATTTCGCTTTCGCCCAGCTTGATGCATTGAGACATTGCACGGTCCCATCAATCACTTTTGAAAGACCCGATTTGAAATCATTCTCGTTCACGATCTCCCGCGCGGAGATCGCTTCGGTCATTTGCAACGCAGCCGAGATGAAAGAGATCGCCGATTCCTTTTTCTCCTGACCGGAGCGGCTGCCAAAAAGTCCCTCAATACCTTGAACCACAGATGGGACGAATGCGATGGCCTGCAACAGTTTTCCTAAAAATATATTCATGATTGTTCTCCTTGATTGTGTGAATTGAATGATGTGGATTGAAAATGAAGGTTGTAAGTTTGGTAACGCGAGGTAGCGTTACTTCAAGCCAAAATGATCGTGTAATGCAATTGCGGCGCTGATGGCGATTGTGATCGCCGCATTCACGAGACGGTCATACACACTGCGCCGAATGTCGTTTCTTTCAAGCACTGTTACGCGAGTCTCAACATTCTGCATGCGTCCCGGCTGACCGTTTCCGATCAGCATGTCGACCTTCGCCTCGAGTTGTCCCAGTTTCTCTAGGACTTCGCGTTGAAATACGCTGTCGTGCACTCGCAGGAACATCGGCGACTCTCGCTGTTCGTACGCTCGCTCATCTGTTTCGTGGTCGATTCTCATAACGGAAAGTCCAAATGAAGGCCAGCCGAGTAACGCGAATATCGCTTATTCGCGTCGTACTGCCGAAGATAAAAATCTTGCACCCGACCCAGCCTGGGAACATTAAACGTACGACTGGTAAATCGTCCGACAAGGTTGCGGTCGTTATCCGTTCCCCATCCGGCGTCTGTCCGCCGCACTTCCACTCCTCTCGGAAATTGGGGATCGATACCCGCGTCAATCGTCACGCTCGTCGAAGTTACCTGCACAATTTCCGCAGACGACAGTGGCGGCAAGAACATCTGCCCGATTTCCTGTACTTCGCTCACTACCGTGTCGCTCGGAGTCACGTTCGTGTTGTCGCCAAACGCAAAACCTAGCGGAACGGAACCTTCATCGGCAAAGTAGATTGTGTACTTGGCATTGTCGGTCTCCAGATCGCAAAGCGAGATATCGACCCGGAGGACTGTGGCTCGAAAATCAACGCCTTGTGTCGGTATGTGCACGTGTAGTGCGTCGCCCGGATAAATGTCCTGCGCGCCTTCCGGCAAAAACGCGCTCCAGGTTTGATACTCCCCCGACCAGCACTGTTCCGTTGCATCGTCCAAAAGCGCGAGTGCCGCGTACTCACAATCGACGGAGGTGCGGGGCGGTGGCAGTAGTACATGACGCACCTCACCCCGTACTCCATCGTCCGTGCCGTGTCGGTGAGCCACGACGCTCACCGGATCCGTCACCCGCGCCCTCGCGCGACCACGGCCACGGTAACTCACAGTGATCAATTCGTTCGCCGCTGGAACATGCTGCGGATAAAACGTCAGAGACGGTTCTTCTGAAATTCTGCACTCTGCGCCGTCCACCAGCGAGCCCGTGAGTCTAGTCTTGTATTGCTCACCTGGGGCAGCACTTCGAACCACCGCGTCCACAGCCTGTGTCAGGCGCGTGAACGCGACCGAGCAGTGAAGGTCTTGCGCATTGATCAGCGCGTATCGGCAGAACGCGGGTGCCTGCGCGACCACACCTTCGTAAAGCACGGTCGACGGAGCGACAAATGATCCAGGATTACTCGGGTCAACCTCGTGGACCTCCAACACGACGCGCGCATCAGCATTCACGTCAGGCCCGCCACGACCCGCTCCCGCTGGATGAACACTTGAGTGGAATAGCTGCTGCGTTCGGTACACCTCCGACGCGTAGACACGCGTCGTCAAGACATATCGGCGCCCTGTCTGCGTCGTCAGGCTTGTTCCAGTTTCCGAGCCCTCGATCAGCACAGAAATTCGCGAGTTCACACCAACAGGAGCGATCAGAAAACCCGCCAGGCATTCGGTGGCAACAACATTGTCTTCGTACAAGCCACCGATCACGGCAGTCGACGCAGCCTGAAACTGAATGTCTCCATGTTGAAGAATGAGTGCGCCGGCAAGTTCCATGCGCTCGCTGAACTCGAGTCGCGTAGCGCCATCCACGCCATCGCCGCCTGCAATCACAAGTTTGCCGCCGCTTATCGAAACGACTCCAGACGGATCGGTCGCCAACCATCGTGAAGAATCAAACGAGGAGTACTCCTCATCCACCAGTGTGCGACTGCTTCTCGTAAATGGAACTTGTGACAGATAAAATTTCAGGCTGAATCCATCTCCAACGAAATAATCCTTCACGTACATCGAAGGTTCGGTGTTGCCAATGACCGTTAGATCGTTGATGGTGTGATTCGTCTTGCGAAGCGTGAGCCCTGACGGCGAGAAGTTGTCCGCACTTTCATCGAGTGCATAAGTGCTCGATCCCACTGGAGCAAAGCGCATGCCTTCCGCGTCCACACGGTAACAAGCGCGACTCAGAATCGCCATGTCGGCCGCGACATCTGACCATCTCTTCCCCGATCGGCACGCGTACCAGCCAATAAAATCGCCGTTCTCCATCGCAGTCGTATCGAACGCATCCGGAAGTAAGGAATCTGTCAGGCAACGGAGCGCTTCACCCGCGGCCCTAGCCACGAAAGGGGGGCGTAGCGGAATCGTGCGCTGATCCAGTGACGATTCATCACTCAACACCACCAACTTGTATCGATAAATCGGCCCCTTCTCTCCATATCCCAGATACTCGTGCTCTACTTCTCCGACCACATAGCCAGAAAATGTTTCGTGCCCATTGAGACGCCCCGCCACGACCCGCGCTCCCACAACCGGAACCACAAAGTCGTCCGTGTTCGAAACCAGCGCGACTCGCAACTCTGTCGCGCGGTTGAGTTTCCGGACATATTGCGGCACCTTAGTGCCGTCAATCGCAGCGCTATAGTCCCTCGGCCCTCGTCCGTCGAGGTTGTCGATAGTAAGTTTCATTGGTTAGAAATCTTTCTGCGGTTGGACTTGATGCCCATGCGTAGTTACAGCGATCTTCACACCGCCGCCGCCCGTTCTTGTTTACGCTCTCTCAGTACACTGATGCTGTCGCGGCAGGGAAATAACTCCGGTAATACAGTGCTAGCGCAGAGTCATTCTCATCTTTTACCGCAAGTGCTCTAAATGTCGCATGCAGTGCGATCGAATGAATTGGCGCGCTGATTTCCGAGATTGTCTCCCGTTGATCGTCCGATGCTTTTTGTCCACATGGCGTGAGCCGCGGGTAATAAAAGCAAACCCGGCCTCCTGACTCCGCCTCCAGCACAAACAATGCTGACCACTCCTGGAAAAACGCTCCGCCTTCGCGATCAACGAAAGCCACCACCCGCTGAACTGCCGCACCCAATACGGGCGCTCCAGCTGGAAGAGGCTGCGCCAGCAAGAGCGAAGTAGAGGTCGTCTCCGCGACGCGTCCGACGCTGAACGTCACGCGACGAACAAAGTCGATGTCGTGTTTCACGTTCACCGGATCACTCACGTACGCCCCGGCGATTGCACTACCCACGTATCCGGACTGCTGCTGGTAATCCACGTCCACTGCGACCAGGTCGCCCTTCGAGAAGGACCCAACGGCGCCCGCCCCGACGACGAGTTCCACTGCACTGGATCCTGGTAAGACTCCGACCGCGGGTAATGCGGAACCGCCTGAGGCCTGCGCGTCCGCGTTAGGATCGGCAGCTAGAACATTCATGTGTTCAGAGCCGCCCGACAGTGCCATCTGAACCTTGCCCCATTCGCGAAAATCGAATTCCACCAGTGCTTCGAGCTCGCCTCGATATTGCCCTGAAACCGCTCCCCGTGTTCCAGCACGCAACGGTTCAACAAGAGTTCCGCTACGACGCGCAAAGTTTTCGATCCATCCCAGGTCGATCCAAGGCGTAGGCGGTGCATCGAGCAAGAACACTCCATGCTTCGCGGGGTCAAAGGGGGTCGCCTTCCCCGTCTCCCGATCGACCGGCGCAAAATAAGCGCGGAGCCTTCGCCCAATTGGCACCATGCCAGCTCGCATTCCAGTGTTTGTCATCACGCACTCACCTCTGCATAAAAATACAAAATCAGGCGCGCCCATCGCTCGATCTTTCTTCCGCCTCCGTCCAATCGATCACGCTCCTTCGCGCCCTCAAGCACCGGCCCTGACCAGAAAATTCCGCTGCCTAAGTCAACACTGGGGCTCTGCAGGAAATTGCGTTTGGCTGCGTAGGACGGGTGACACATGTTGAGTAGCTCAAGGTCGAGTTGCCCCAACTTTCGGCCACGGTCAATGCAGCTTTCGCCGTCACCGTGCGTTTGATACCAAAAGAAGCATTCCATGGACATCAAGGGTGGCACGAATCCCGTCTTCACTGGCCGTGCTTCGCCGAATTCGACATAGAATGTGTCCGAAAATCTTGCGCCCGTATTCGGTAGCTCGTTTTCTGCAACAATGATGGCTGGCCGCGTCGAACCGTTGCGTTCAATCGTGCGCCCCGGATTCAGCGACGCCAGTCTTTCCCGCATCGCGACATAAAAACTGTCTTTCGCAAATTGCATAGCAAACCTGCCTGTACTTGTGATGATCGAGTCCCCGCAGCTAGGCGTCTTCGCGTGCCGCAGTCCCTTGTCTCTAATAACTCGCCGTTACTCGGTATAAGTAAGTTGTTCCCGCGAACTGCTCTCCCGTCATTCCCTCAATTCGATAGATCTCGCCTTGGTACACCAGCCCCAACGCAGAATCGAGCAATGCCATGGCTGAGCCGATGTTGTGCGTTGTCACTTGTTCGGTAATCGCGGCGCCAGGGATCAGAAACTCGACTCTGCGGCGCGGCCCAGAGTTATCGGTTGCCAGATTGCGCACAACCACCGGAGCGATCGCCACATTCTCTACACCAGGATCGACCGCGCCTAACTCGGTTGCAGTTTCATTGGGCAGCGCATTCATTGGGAACAATAGGTGGATTTCCTGCCCGCCCAGTGATCGCAGCATTGCATTCGCCGCGCGCAGCAAGGCTTGGCCAGATATGCCCCGAATTTCATATCCCGTTTCCATCTCATCCCACTTTCTGCGCCACGAACGGCGCCAGCAGCCCCCGGACATTCTGGTCCAAAAGGCTGTCCGAGAAATATTCGAGATGCATTCGGTCGAGGTTCCCTGCTCGAACGTTCAACGCGGGCGTTGCCTGCGCGTTTTTCACGATTTGAGAACACGCCGCACGAACGGCATCTGGGATGGGATCAAGCCCCGCCGTGTAAACAATCTCCAACTCGCTGAAACCGAGTCCGAGTGCATTCACCGGCAGGGTTATCTCACCAGTTTCAGCGAAACAGTCCACAGAGTTTGCAGAGAGATCCGACCACGTCCCCGGCAGGCCGAACGCGGTAGCAAAGTCGGAACTGAGATCGGCGTATGCCCACTCTCCACGACGTGGAACGGCATAACGGCCTCGCGCGGCAACAATGGGCGAACTCGCGGGCGTCAACGAGGCCAGCGGCAGATATGTCAGTCGGACTGTATTTCTACCACTCGTGACGCGCACCCGTTCTGAATATTGCGCAACAGCCAGCGTTGGACGGCGGCAGTGCGCCTCCATCACCGCGCCTGCGGCCGTCACCCAGGCAGCGGGCGTAGTTGCTTCCAACCCAAATGCCTCGTACTCCGATGGTTGTAAATAAATCATTTCGAGATCCTCACATTCGATCGCGACTAGCCAGGAATGGAACGCATCTGAAAGAAAGGGCCGCGCCAGTAGCGCGACCCATAAAGAAAGCAAACCACTACAGCAACGTCGAACTGCAACCGTTACCGGTTCACCTTCACTTCGTAATGAGCGTAAGCAGCCCCTTTCACGACTAGCGCGCCGAACTTGGCGACTACCATTTGTGACGCTAGATTGCCAGCCATGCCTAGCTGGAAGACGCGCGGGTTCGCATCTGTGAGCCAGTGGTACTCGATCATGTCTTCACTCACGATGTAGCACGGCAGAACCGCTGTTCCGCTTCCTGGCGTGCCGGTGTAGCCCAAGCTCCATTCCGGAATCAACGGGAGGTCTCCAGCCTGCGTAGAAAGCGCTTTCACCCGAAGCCCTCCGGCAACTTCCGTCGTCGACAGAACTGTGTTGAAGGTTGATTTCATCTCGCGGTCGATCAGATCGAGCAACACAGGATTTGCATAAATGGCAGTCGGCCGTACTTCATACGAAGAACTGGCAACCATCTGCGCTATGACCTGCTTGAGTTCGTCCACAATGCTGTCGCCAACGGGAATCGTGTAGGTATTTCCGCCGCCGGCAATCTGTCCGATCGCGCCGAAGTATTGTGTTGTGGTCGGGGTGCTCAGCGATGTGTCGTTGCCATTCCACAGTGCGACATCATGCGTACGCATCAGACCCTCTACAGCGTCGGCCAGGTCTTTCGCCTGTAAGAATGCGAATTGGCTTTGCTGAGCGCCGACTTCGAGATCGAACAGGTTGTACTTTATCTGCGAAACAAGTGCTTTCAACGGAACACTGCGCTCCACTCGTGTCGGAGTCTTCTCGATCGCGGTGATGGCGCGGGGATCGACAAACGCTTCTGCCGCGGTCGGCGCAGGAATACCCGTTTGCTCAAAAAATCGCGACGGGTGTCCCGTGGCTGGAACCTGCTTGATGCGTTGGCCGAACACGCCACGGCGGCGCACGATGTCCGTAATTTCACTTTGATAACGGTTCACCTCGACCGCACCCGGCCCAAGGAAATCGGCCGCCGAGTGCAGATCCAAAAATTGTGCTTTCATGTTTTCTCCTGAATTATGAATTTGTGTGACTCTATCGAACACATCTCAACCAATCAGCACGGCAACGAATCTCCATGCGCTCTTTCGACGACAAAAAGAAAAGGACACGACGAGGTCGTGCCCTCAAACAAAACACCCGCGACTAGCCAACAGCTACTCGATAATGCCCGCCCTCGCCATTTCGGCTTTCACGGCAATGCGCTGCTCCACGCTCAGAGCCTGCAAGGACCGTTCCAGGACACCGGCATCCAGCCGCTCCCCTGCCTCCAGATCATTCTTGCCAAGTACCGCCGACACCAAGGCTGGCAGAGTCTTTCGCGCTAACCGGCTGGCATTCGCTCGCAGCTCTGTGTTCGTGCGCTCGAGTTCCGCAACACGGGTCTGAAGTTCACCCACGGAAGCCTCCATATCGCCCGCATCTTCAGCGTCTTCACCTTCTTCGATCGCCGCCACGATGCGGTCGACTTTCAAACTCAGCGACTGATATTGCGAGTCCAGTCGCTCCAGCACACGATCGAACGTCTCGGCCGCACTGGCCATCCTGTCCGCCGCAGCTGTTATCTGCTGTGCTATCACCTCGTCCATATCCTCTCCTCCTGAAATGTTGCTCTCAAAAACCGGAACTAATCGCCGCAAGCGCCGGCTTATTCAGACAGCCTCAATCGTTGCGCGTTGGCGTCACTTCGCTTCTTCTTTTACCGACTCCAGTTCGATCCATGTCTGGCGGTACGCCGCGTTTTGCCGGCGCAGAATCGCAGCTCCCGTGAAAGTAGCCCGGGTAAGCACCCAGACCTTTTCTTGCCAATTCATCACCTCGACATCAGTGACTTCATATGACATACCTAGCGCGTCGATTGCCGCACCCTCTTGCGCGGCCTGCTGCCCGCTTGGACGTCTTCCGCTGCGCATCACTTCCTCAACGATGTCGGGGAAGTCTTTCGCATACAGATACCCACCCACCTCAAGCGTTCGACCGACAACTTCTGCGCGCGTGATGATCCCGACTTTGCGTCGAACATCATGCCGGTCCCACGTCGGCGCATAATCAAGCGCCATGCCCAGCAACGATGGAATGGCATCATCGACTACCTTTCTTGGGATCGTCACTCGATGCCCTCTGGCGCCGCTTGGAGATCGGTCCGAAGGCACTCCAACAAAAGTCAATACTCCACGAAATCCCACTCTGTTCGGATGCCCCTCTACTTCCGGCATCTCAATCGCCATCGACTCCACTTCCAGATTCATCCCATTCTCCCAATCGCCAAACGACCGCCTGCCCGCCAACTATCGCCCACTAACAACTGACTCCTGATTCGCGAGCTCCACCAGTCCGCGCCCACGCCTTACTTCATTCACCGTCATCACGCCGCTGCGGATCAGGATCTCGTCGATCTGTGCTTGTTCCATCTCATTTCGTGCGTCGAGATCTGTGAAGACAAATTCCAGATCGTTCCAGCCCAATTTTTTGGCGATCGCGTCGCGGGTCAGATGCTCGGCGAACAATCGCGCTGTCGGTACGATTGCCTGGCGGAATGCCATGTCGTGCATCTCGGCGGCCGTCGATCGGTTCAGGTCTCGTTCCACTCCTAGGAACTGCGGTGGAAGATCAAACGCATCCGCAATGATGCGAAGTAAGAATTCCTGCCAGCCCAGGCGCAGATCCGCGTCCGTTCCGCCACCGAAGCGCAGCACTTCCGGCTTGCTCTCCACTGACAGAATCGGTACCCGTCCGGTTCCTTCGATCTCGTCCTGCCACCACCGGATCAGCCTTTCATGGTGAGCCGGGCTCAGATCCTGCAGCCACAGCGCATACTGCACCACCGAGTTTGAGGCCAATCGGGACGCATACCGGTGCGCGCTCAGAAACGCGTTGATCGTTTCAAATGCGACTTCCAATCTGCCCAGACCAAACGGAGTGTGCGTGCGTGAATTCAGCCGGATGTAAATCAATTCGTCGTCATTTAGCACGATGTCGCTGTCCACGCCGAAGCGCCCCGTTGCCTGCACGTAGCGTGGAGAATCTGGCTTCCCATCCCAGTCAGCCTTCATCCGGATTGTTGCCCCATCGACCGGCCATAAGGCCAGCGGCCCGCCATGATGTGGCGCCGCAGATTTCGATGGGTTCCAATCCGCAACCAGATCTAATTCAATTGCGCCAAATCCCCCGACGATGACGTCTTCCAGCACTTGCTCCGCCAGCGACCGGAACGAATCGTCCGGATTCGGTGTTTCAAACATTTCGGTAAGAATCTGCGCACGCGCGGCGCCATCCAACAGCGTGTCGAGCGATCGACCGCGCCGAGGCTGCACTCTCCACTTCATCCCCGCGATCCGGTCCTTGATTGTGTTGATCGCTTTTCGGGCTACCGGCGTCTCCGCAAATCGACGAAGATTTGCCGGAGTCGCCTTCGGTAGAAAATCGCGCAAGCCCGGCGCGCCCGCGCGTGAAAACCCATACGTATTGAGAAGCGATGGCATCGCCATCGTGCGCCGAGTCTCACTCAACCCTTGAGAAGCTTTGAGCCCGGAAATCCGCGCAATAGCTTCCCCCATAGACACTCCCGCGATCCGGCGCATCGCGTCGCGAACCCGTTCTCTGATGTTCATGAGTTTCCTGTCGTGCCGGTCCACTCGCCGGCAAAAATGTGTAATCAACGCCAGTAGGTTTTAGCGTTCCATAGATGCAAGAAAGGCACAGCCGAAGCCGTGCTTTCTCGAAGTCAAAAACGAACCGCGCCCGATGCGATGCTAGACTTCGCGATTCGTGTTTCCTCGCCCAGTACCAAGTTTTTGCCCCGTTCCACTATTCACTCCCAAATGACAGACTGCCAAACCCAACGTTTTCTCGCGGAGCCTCGCCCGCAATTCGTTGTCTTACCTCCATCGCGATTGCCATCGCCATTACGCAATCGTCATGCGTACCCGATGCCGCACCCGAGCTGCCGTCCGGCAACTTCACAAACGTCCGAAACTCGCGCAACAGCCGCGGGCTGCGAAACAGTTTCGGATTGCTCGCCAGCACCGCCGCAAGATTCGCGACCATCGCCGGGCGCGTCGATGCCGACGTCAACCATCCATCTTGGCTCTCATAGCGATACAGATTGGAGACGGCCATGCTGCGCAGGTAAGCCAACACGCCATGCCCATGATTGTTCCGCTCCACGGCAATGAGCGCATCATTATATTGATGCCCGAGTTCCACTAACTTCTGCGCCAGTTCCTGCGGCGTGAAGTGCCCGTGAAGTTCCGCACACTGAATCGCCTCACGTCGCTCAATCACCTCCGCGCACGCGTAATCCCCATCCGATCCTCCGCCCGCAGGATCCACGCCAATGATGTATTCCTTTGCCCGGACTGGCGGCATCCACACCATCAGTCGTTGATTGTCCTTCGTGTCAATCGGATCGACCATCCACTTTTGCATCAGATCAACCGCGTCCTGATCAAACACGCAATCACTCGACGCCTGGAAGCACGTCACCGGATCTTCGGCGAACTCCTGCGCTGCCAACCCGCGCAACAACCTTCGAGTATTCCGCCGCCACGCAATCTGAGCATCCGTCAATCCGAACTTCATCACTAGTTCCTGCTCGTCAGGCGTAAAAGGCCGTAGCGGCGCATTTACCTGCTTCACGTAGCTACGGTCATACCACCAGGGAAAGAAGTGCCGTGTATATCCCGATTCAGCCGCATCCTGCCACTCTTGATAAAAAATTCCGCTCGCTCCATTCGGCGTTGACTCGAGCACAACCTCGCCACCCGGCACTAGCGCCGATCGCAGCGATGCCAATGCCTCCTCCGCCCCGCGGGCCCAGCGGGCCACCTCCGAACAATGCAGATTGTGGATGGTCAGCCCGCGTCCCGCATTTTCGTCCGCCGCAGCGACTCGATATTCACTATCGAGTCGTGGGAACACGATCTGGCGGACGTTTGCGCGCGACGTCGACAGCGCGCCTCGGTGCATGCTTGCCGGCAGGTTCTCCAGGAAGCGATGCACAATCTGAAATAATTCCTCAGCGGCATCCTGGCTATGTGCGACCTGTATAGCCAAGGTCCCAGGATGCGTGATCGTATGAACAAAAAATCGCGCCGCCACATACGTGGTCAAGCCCAGCTGGCGAGCTTTCAAAATGATATTTCGCGTTGTTGCTCGCTCCGCAAACGCAATTTGCGCAGGATTCGGCCGGAACCACCGACTTCCACCTTCCTTACTCCTTATCTTCAATAAACGCGCCACCAGCAAGTCCCGCAACGTTGGCGCAATCCGTTCTCGATCCTCTCGTTTTGCCGATTCCTCCTTACTATCCGCATTTCCAATCAGCCAATGCCGGTTCCAGTCATCATTCGCTGACAACCTCGGAACCATCTCAACAAAAAAATCTGGGACTCTCTGGTTCAACCTCTCTCCCAACTGTTGCAACAGGAGAACATCTTCGTTCACGACCACCCCTTACCCTGACCCGTCCCCAAAATTAATCGCACCTGAAGCCGTTACTCCCTCCGTGGCATAATCCCCACGTGCCTCCGCCCGCCAACACGCTCTTCCGAAAACTACCGTCCACGGACGACGTTCTGCACACTCGGGAACTCGAACCTCTAATCAGCCGCGACGGCCAACCCGCGGTAACTGCAGCGATCCGAACTGTTCTCGACTGCCTTAGAGAACAAATCGCCGCCAGTTCCATCACCGAGAAGCAAGTCGACTTGGCGATCCAGGGATTGACTGCCGCCATCGACCGCGAACTTCGATCCGGTCTCGGTTTCTCGTTGCGCCAGGTCATCAACGCCACCGGCGTAATTCTTCACACCAACCTCGGACGCGCTTTACTCTCCGAATCGGCTCTTGACCACATCCGCGAAACGGCCGCCACATACTCCAATCTCGAGTTCAATCTCGCCACCGGGGACCGCGGCAACCGCGACATACACGTCGACCGCCTCTTTCAGCGATTGTTCGCAGGAATCCACACAGACGCGCCGGCCCAATCCGCATCCACTCTCGTCGTCAACAACAACGCCGCCGCCGTTTTACTCGCGCTCAATACGCTTGCAGATGGCGGAGAGGCCATCGTCTCTCGCGGAGAGTTGGTCGAAATTGGCGGTTCCTTCCGCATCCCCGACGTCATGTCGAAGTCGAACGCATCTCTCCGCGAAGTTGGTACAACCAATCGCACGCGCGTCGCCGATTACGAACGCGCTATTACTGATCGCACCCGCCTCCTGCTGCGCGTGCATCGCTCAAATTTTGAGATTTCCGGGTTTACTGAGCAGCCCGCTCTCGACGATCTCGTCGCTCTCGCCCGTCGCCGCAACATCCCGCTGATGGAAGACCTCGGCTCTGGCTCGCTCGTCGATTTGCGATCAATCGGCATCAACGGCGAACCCAGTGTGCTCGACAGTCTCCGCGCCGGCGTCGATGTCGTTACCTACAGCGGCGACAAACTCCTGGGCGGCCCGCAATCGGGCATCATCAGCGGTCGGCACGACCTGGTCGCCCGCATGCGTTCCAACTCGCTCTTCCGCGCTCTCCGCGTGGATAAGCTCACCTACGCGGCGCTTGAGGCCACGCTTCTCGCCTACATCAAGCAGGATCACGACACGATCCCATCTCTTCGTATGATGCGTCTCTTCAAAGATTCAATTCGTCATCGCGCGCAACATCTGCAATCCAAACTCTCAGCAACAAACCTCGCTACCGAACTCATCGATGGCGAATCGATCATCGGAGGCGGCGCCGCCCCGTCCGCAACTCTACCAACCACTCTCCTCGCCATTACACATCGCAGCCTGTCCGCCTCGGAACTCAGCGGCGCTCTCCGCAACTCGCAGCCGCCCATCATTGCCCGAGTAGAAGACGCGCGTGTCCTCTTGGACCTGCGCACAGTCCTACCCCATCAAGACGACAGCATCCTGGCCTCAATGCTTGCTCTACCGCCATCGTGACATTCAACCATGCGGTCCTCTACACCATCGGACATTCCACGCGCACCCTCGATGACCTGCTGTCCGCGCTTAAGGCGCAGGACATCCAGACTCTCGTAGATATTCGCGCTTTCCCAGTATCGCGTCGTCTGCCACACTTCAACCGCGAGTCTTTGGAGCACTCGCTCGAGCAAAATAAAATTCGATATGTCTGGATGAAGGGACTCGGCGGCTATCGCAAAAAAACTCTCGATGACTCGCCCAACCTCGCATTACGCAATCAAAGCTTCCGCAATTACGCCGACTACATGCTGACCGACGAATTCCACGAAGCAATAACTCGTCTACTCGCGCTTGCTTCCGAATCCCGCACTGCCTACATGTGTGCGGAGCGGCTCTATTTCCACTGCCATCGCATGTTGGTCTCCGACTGGCTAGTGGCCCACGGACACGAAGTTCTTCACATCGATGCCGAAGGCGCGCCACGACCGCATCAACTAACTGCCGAGGCAACCATGGTCGGCAACCAACTTCTCTACCGAGGCGACCGCCTCTTTTAGCGAACCACCAACCACAGACCGCCGACGAATCCCCTTAGCTGAAGCCCGAAGCCACAAGCCAGCAGCCACCCGCGAATTACAATACCCAAATGATCCTAGGCACCGGTGTCGACATCGCCGAAGTTCCTCGTATCCGCGCCTCCATCGAACGTTTCGGCGAGCGCTTTCTCCACCGCATCTTCACCGAAGGCGAGATCCGCTATTGCGAAGCCAAAGCTGGACGCTTCGAAAGCTACGCTGCCCGCTTTGCCGCCAAAGAAGCCGGAATGAAAGCTCTCGGAACCGGCTGGAATCACGGCGTCCGCTGGCGCGACATTGAAGTAGTCCGTCCCAAAGGCCAGCGCCCAACCATTCAATTCCACGGACAAGCCGCCACCATCGCCACCCGCCTCGGCACAAAAAACATCGCCCTCTCTTTGACTCACACCTCCGACCAGGCTCTGGCCCACGTAATCCTCGAAAGCTAAAGTGGCCCGGACGCGCAGGCCAATCGGCATTTCGCACACATCATCCGATTCCCTCGCTTTTTGGCCCGTGCTACGCCGTGCTCCCCGTGGTTAACGCTTCTGATCAGCCTCCGCGATCCTCAATTCCTAAAACCAATTCGTCCCACCGGGAACACGACCATCACAAACTCCTGCTATCCTGTCGCATCCATTCCAAAATTCATGTCCAATCAAATTTCTCAAACGACCAATCCCACGCTTCTAGCGTCCGTCGCCCTCACCAGCTTCGCCGCTCTCCTACTCGAACTAGCCTTAACCCGGCTCTTCTCGGTCGTGCTCTTCTACCACTTCGCATTCCTGGCAATTTCAATCGCGCTACTCGGCCTCGGCGCCGGAGGCGTCTTCGCTTACATTGCCCGCCAGTGGCTTCGCCAATTCGAAACTCGTCACCTGGCCGCCCAGCTCTGCACGATGAACGCCGCCGCTATCGTCTTCACGCTGATAGTCGTCCTGCGCGTCCCCGTTTCGCTCGAACTGTCGAGCTGGAATTTCCTTCGCCTCACCGCGCTCTATCTCGCCGCCGCTATACCTTTTTTCTTCACTGGCCTTCTCTTCTCCGTCGTCTTCGCTCGCGAGAGCCGTCACATCACCCGACTTTATGGCGCCGACCTCGTCGGAGGCGCCGCCGCCTGTCTCGCCATCGTCCCGCTCCTCAACATCATCGGAGGCCCCAACACCGTCCTCTTCGCCGCCTTCGTATCTGGCCTCACCGCAATTCTCTGGAAGCGCAGGCTCATACGCGCGTCCTTTCAGTTCTTCGTTCCCGGCATCCTTCTTCTCCTCATCGCGTTCAACTACTCCGGGCGCCTGATCGACATCGTTTACGCCAAGGGTCTCGCACGCAATCGCGATTGGGTCGAATTCGCGAAGTGGAATGCGATCTCGCGCGTCGAAGTCGATCGCCAGGGCGGAGCCAAAGCCATCGTCATCGATGCCGACGCCTCCACCTACATCATGAACGTCGATCCTCACAAGTGGCAGGGTACCGAGTGGCAACACAACTTGATGGCTGCTCCACCTGCCCTCGCCAATGTCCTTCGCCCGCACGGCGAATTCGCCATCATCGGTCCCGGCGGCGGTGTTGACGTTCTCCGTGCCGTCGCCAATGGCAGTCCGAATGTCACCGGCATTGAAATCAATCCAATCATCGCCACCACCATCATGCGTGGACGCTACGCCGACTACTCGTACCGTCTCTACGAACAACCCGAAGTTCACATTCACGTCACCGACGGTCGGTCCTTCGTCCGCAATGCCTCCCAGCAATTCGACGTCGTTCAAATGACGCTTGTCGACACCTGGGCCTCAACTGCTGCCGGTGCATTCGCGCTCAGCGAAAACAGTCTTTACACCGTTGAAGCCTTTCGCCAGTACTTCGAACATCTCAAGCCCGACGGCATGATTGCCATCACGCGCTGGGAATTCCGCAAACCGCGTGAAGCGCTACGCGTTATCTCTGTCGCCACGGAAGCTCTTCACCAGCTGGGCGTCGCGAATCCAGCTCGCAACTTCATCGTCGTTTCTGAAGGCGCATTGGACGAAGACGGCATTCCCGTAGTCGTGCTGGCGAAGAAGTCGCCCTTCACTCCCGCGGAAGAACAAGCCGTTCAATCGCACCTCGCCGGTCTTCCCAATCTCGAGCCGCTTTACCTGCCTTCCACTCCCGGCAACAACCCGTTCTCCGATCTCATAGCCAGCAACAATCCCTGGACATTCGCACAGTCTTATCCGTACAACGTCGCGCCCGTCACCGACAACGCTCCGTTCTTCTTCTTCACACTCAAAACGAGTCAGATCCTGCACGAACAAGGCCTGCAACAAGGCATCGACTGGAAAGTAAATCTCGGAGTCGCCGTCCTCGGCATGGTGCTCCTAATTTCCCTGGCCGCCGTCTTCGCCTTCCTCATCATCCCGTTGCTGCTGAAATCGACTCGACGACGCCGGCATAAGTCATCGCACCTTCTTTATTTCGTCGCTGTCGGGCTCGGCTACATCCTCATCGAGATCGCATTCATCCAGCGCTTCGTACTTTTCCTCGGACACCCAACTTACGCACTCACCGTTGTCATCTTCTTAATGCTGCTCTCAAGCGGTGCCGGTAGCCTCTTATCCCGCCGCTGGCTTCGACGCGCATCGAGAAGTTGGCTCCCGCTCGCCTTCATCATCGTTACGGTTCTAGCCTACGTATTCGTTCTTCCCACAATCCTCAACACGTTGGTCGGACTGCCATTCATCGCCAAACTGTTTGTCAGCGCCGCGTTGTTAGTTCCACTCGGCTTGGCGATGGGAATGCCTTTCCCCACCGGCCTCCGTGCCCTCGCCAGCGCCCCCGCTCCGGAATTTCCCGTCGTCAACTCAGGAATTGAGCAGCCTGATCGCGACACCGGCGACAACGCCGTCGAGTGGGCCTGGGCGATGAACGCCGCTTCGAGCGTTCTCGGATCCGTTCTAGCCATGGTCATCGCGATCCACTACGGCCTGAACGTGACGTTGGCCTCCGGTGCGATGGCGTATCTTTTCGCCACGGCAATCTCGCCCTCTCTAACAAACCCAACCAAAACGTAAAACACCCAATGACACTGCAACCGATGCCACCAAAATCAGGCACAAAACCTCCTCCCTGGGAACCTAGTGTTTCCCGTGGTAAAGGGCTTCTCCTCCGTGAAACCCCGTGTCCCCCGTGGTGAAAGGTTTCTCCTCCGTGAAACCCCGTGCCCCCGTGGTGAAAGGTTTCTCCTCCGTGAAACCCCGTGTCCCCCGTTGGTGAAAGGTTTCTCCTCCGTGAAACCCCGTGCCCCCGTGGTGAAAGGTTTCTCCTCCGTGAACCCCCGTGCCCCCCGTGGTGAAAGGTCTTTCCTCCGCGCCCCCGTGGGGAAATGCTTTGGTTCGTTAGTCAATCACAATTGACAACCCAGCCGATCCGACGCGCTTAGCACCATCCCGCGCCTGCACGCCGAAAGTAAAAGTTCCCCCCGCCATAGGTCCCAACCGCAACATCCCATCCGCCGCATGCACCGCGACATCCGGCCCGGCTTGGTCAAACGAGATCGCGCCACCCGCGGTAAAACTCTTCAACACAAACGTCCCGTTAAACGTGTCGTAAGGTGCCACTAACCCAGACACTCCGATCACCTGTCCAACCACAAACCCGCCCGCATTAATATCCTCCGGACAAGTCAGCGTACTCACTCCGCCATTCCTCGCGACTTGCGTGCACCCTAACCACCCCAACCGCCCGCCGCGCGAGAGAATCAATCCCGTCGGTAGATTCCCCGACACCACCGTCCACTCTTTAAACGGAGAGTTCCCGTTCGCAGCTAAAGTAGTTTGCGGATACGCCACACCCACCGTTCCGTTTGGCAAAATCGAACTAGTCACCACGACCGGAACATAAGCAGGCGTCACCGCCACGCCCGCTGTCTTCGCGGACACCGCGTCCACATCCGCTCCAATATCCCTCCCATCACTTCCTTCCCCGCGAAATGGACTCCCATTCGCTAGCCGAAAATCTCCCAGATACCCACCCGCAAACTTTCGGAACGCCGATGCGAATGCCGCGCCATCCAGAAAGCAACTCTCCCCACCCGCCCCGCACGCTTGGTTGCTGTACGGATAATTCCCCGCACTCTGATTTGTCTGGTTCAGCCACTGGTTCATCCCAAACACATTCTTCGTCACCAGCCATGTGCAATTTGTTTCCGGAGGCGTCCCCACGATCGTCGGATCCGGCAAACTTCCCGCCGGCACGGATCCCGCCGGACTTCCGGTATAGGTGTTCGCGTGCGTCTTGCAATCATGTGCATTCAACCCGGCAAGTGGCCCGCCCGCAATCACCGCACCCTGCCCCGACACCGGCACAATCCCACCAGACGCAATGTTGTCCCGGTACGTCATGTTTTTCAGATACGCGACGTTCGTCGCATCACCTTCCTTGACCAACCCGGAAACGCTCGACGCTCCACCATGCACCACGATCGCCGTGTTGTGCGCCATCGTGAAATTCGAAAACGTTGATGCCCTCGCACCATTTCCCACATCGAATGCTCTCGACTGAATGTTCGGTCCATTCCCGTTCGACATCCGATCATCCAGTCCGTGCAATAGCACATCGTGGATCGACACTCGATCCATGCCCGCCGCCTCGTCATTGCAATGACTCGAAAGCGCCGTCGCAATTTGAAAACCGTTCGTTGTATTCCGGATCTCGTTGTAGCGCGCCGTCACATTCCGCACATAGCATCCCGGGCAATCTCCCGGATGGCACGCATACGCCGTCACTCCCGTTCCATCGCCGCCGGTCGTCACATTTGTCAAAGTCGCGTGTGTTGCATCGATCACGCTCGCGATTCGATATCCGTCCCCGTTATCGCTTCGCCCAGGTTGCCCCGTGATCTCGAAATAACAGCGTCGCACTCCATCCGACAAGTCCACCGGACACCCCGCGGTGTCCACCATGTCTGCCGAGAACGTTCCACTCGTCGCCGTCAACGTGTTCCCGCTGATCGTCGCCGTCACGCTGGCCTTGTTGTTCTGGTTCTTCGGACTGATCAGGATCGAGTTGCCCGTCTGGTCCGTCTGCCATCCATGCCAGTTGTTCTCCATGACGTTCCCTTCCAGGAGAATCCGTTCCCCGTTTTTGAACTCGCCGTGGTTCTTGTTGATCGGATGCACGCCATTCGAGCTTCCGTCATCTCCGCCAACCGGCAGCATCCATGTCAACGGCTTGAAACTATGGTTGCTCCGAATCTCAATGTCCCGCGACACCGGTGTCGCAGCCGGATAATTCCCGCCGCCGCCAAATATCCAGCTCTCCCCGCCGGTCGCCAGCAGATTGTTGTAAAGCTTGTGCGGCCCGTCCTGCGCTGTCCCTGTCCCCGCGACATAAACCTGCGAGTCCGTGCACGTTCCCATGCAATACGTGTCATACATCCAGGAATTCACCACCGCGATATAGGTCGAGTTGTTCGCAAACACGCAACCCAGCAACTCGTTCGACGCGCTCGCAGAAAATGTCTCTCCATGACACAGTATCCGATCGAAAATGATGTGGTCCGCACCATTACTTAAATCAATCATCCTCTTATAGAGCTTTGGACTTCCCGCCGCCTTCTGCACGTTCACGCCAATCAACCGGTAAAACTTCGCGCCCGCCGCCGCAATCACCACGCTCGCTGACGAATCCGCCGGAGCCTCAATCGTCGCCATCCGCTGTCCTGGCGCCGCGCACGCGTACGCGGGATACCCTGCCACCGCCGTCATCCCAATTTCGCAGGGCGTCGCCCTCACTCCCTCTTTCGGAAAATTCGCATCCGCAATGGCGCTCGTCCGCAACGTGATCCAATGATTTCGATCACACGCCTTCGCCGGCAGCGTAAACGGGCCCGTGTATTTCGCACCTGCCGTCAATACAATCGTGTCGCCGCAACCCGCCGCCGCCAGTTTCGCCGCAAGGTCCGCGCTGTCCGACGCCGTCACCGTCGCACCCGAAGATGGAGACCCACTCATCGCCGTGTACACACAATCCGTCGGCAACGTCGCCGGCCCATCCGTGCCACCAAAGTTCGCGACATCGCCAGGCCCGCAGTAAGCATTCTCAAGCGACGAGGCCACAACCCCGCCATGTGTCCCTGTTCCACGCCCAGTCCCCGCACCCTTCCACGTCGACTGCGCACACGCCACCGCAGTCACGGCCAAAGCCGCAACTATCCAAACATTTCTTGTCATTGATTCGTCTCTAGAAAAGAGCGCGTTCCGCTCTAGAAAGTTCTCCGTCCAAGCCGTGCAACCCCGTGCCCCCCGTGGTGAAAGGTTTTAGTCGTCAGCGGTTAAAAGCCCTTCCTGGCGACGAGAAGCCTACTCCACCACCACCACAAACATCCCGCCCTGCGGTACCGCATACGAACCCATCTCCCACCCTCCGCCAAACACCCGCTGATCCACTCCCTCCAGATCAATCGCGTAATCCACGCCGAGATCTATCCCCGCATTCACCACCGGCGACGCCAGCGTCGGTCGGAGGTCAGGATCCGGCCCCAGCGCCGCCGATGTATAGAACGTGCCCGTTCCCACCTGCGCCGTCCCATACAGCCAATCCACCAGCTGCGTATTCGTCATGATGGTCGCGCCATGTGCAATCAGCGCGTCCAGCATGTTTCCAATTTCCGTCGGCGTCATTTCATTCGTGTGCCAGAAAATTCCATACGGAACTCCCCACACCGACGCCTTCCACACCAGCGCTCCAATCCGCGCATCCATCTCCGCCGCCGTCAAACCCTGCAGCGGTGCGGCCACTCCGAAACTTGTGATGTTCTGAATGTTCACTCCCCGCGCATAAACATCTTTCACGCCCACCATCGACAGCGCTCCACGCGACCCTCGATACCCCGCAGCCGCTGCGTATCCCTCCGTGCTCGTATCCTCCTGCCCGCCCGGATACACATAAACCCACGTCGACGGCAGCCCCGTCAGGTTCGCCGCCATCCACGCCTTCGACGCCGCCATCTCATCCGGCATCAACCGGCTCTCCTGGATCTGCACCGTGTAACCCGTCGCCTTGATGTCCTGTCCCGCAACATCCGCGAGCGTGATCGAATGCGCCGCGCCTTTCGCATTCGGATCCGCCAGCGCCGTGTATCCGCTCTTCCCCGCGATCGTCGACCACAATTTCGACATCGTGTTGTACGACGCGCTCGTCAGGTTCAAACTCAAATTCTCCCCGCCAGGACCGCCCGTCACCGTCGTCGTCAACACGTTCCCCGTAATCGTCAGCGTCGCTGCCGTCCCCGTACCCGTGTACCTGATCGTGAATGCCGACGGCGATTGAAAATACTGGTGTGACCAGGAATGCGAATTCAGATCGCGTCCCGCATTAATCCACTCCTGAAATTTCGGAATCATCGCGTTCGTCGCATCGTACCCGGTCACGATCGCGATGCTCGGCTGCAACCCTCGCGAATCAAACTGAGGCAGCCAGCTGTCCACGTAATCGTTCGTCGCCGAATCCATGAGCCCCGGATCGTCCTCCGTCAGCGTGACCCGCGCCGGATACTTTCGAAAGCCGACGACCTTTGGATCGACATAATCGCCAACATTGTGAAGGCCCGCAGCGCCACCCGCGGTGTCCGTGGATGGCAACACGCCCAGCCCATTCCCATAAAAGTGACAGTAATCAAAACTCACGCCCCCGCCCGACGTTGTGTCCTCCAGCCCGTAATTGCGATTCCCGTAAGCCCGGCAGTTCCGCACTGAGATCCCGCTCGCCGTTCCCGAGAACTTGAACCCGTCGTAATTCCGGTGCGCATCCACGTTGTAAAACTTGACATCGCTCGGCGCCGGCGACGCGTTTACATAAAACCCATGCGGCGTAGGCCCCGCCGGAATTATCCCGTCCGAATACACGTTCGCAATCACAATGTGGTCCGACGCGCCGCCAATCCGCACTCCATACGTATCGAAGTACGTCAGCCGGAAGTGTTGAAACATCAGCCAGCTCTTTGCGTTCACAAAGACAAGCTGTCCGTTCGCCATCAGCATCGCCGCCACGCTGCCGTAGTACGTTGCCGGATTAATTCCCGGCGCATACACATACAGCACGTTCGACGAGAGATAAAAATCCCGATCATGCTGCACTGCGCTCTTCGACGTTTGCTTCGTGCCCCACACCGTCCCGAACAGCACGTAGCTCATCGACGTCGCGTTAACCGATGCCTTCCAGACATTCCCGGAATCAACAGACCAAGCCGCAGCCGGCAGATCCAGCGAACCAGTAATCGTCGGCGCTTCGCCCGTTCCATAAGCGTCAAACACAATCGGACTGCCCGATGCCCCGCTCGACGGCGGCACCAGGCTCTCTCGCCAAGTTTCGCCGCGCTTGAACAAAATCTGATCCCCGGCCGCGAACGTCGAAGTGTTCACCTTATTAATCGTCTTCCAGGCCGTCGCCGTCGTCGTTCCACTAGCGCTATCGTTACCATTCGTCGCGTCCACGTAGTAAGTCGCTGCCCCCGCAACCGAAGCCCATCCGACCACAAGTCCAGTAGCCACTCCCCACCACCGGTTCCCGAGTCTGCGCCGCGTTCGATGCGACCACGCCGGGCCCATCTCAAACTGGACGTCACGTCCTAGTCGCGTTCTGTGCGACAAGGCGGGCTCTTTCTCTAGGGATATAGCTCCAGCCACTCTCAAAACCCACCGCACCGCCGCCGCAAAACACACTCGCGCACCCGCGCCGAAGCCTCTCTTCTCCATCGCCGCCTCAATTGAAAGTTGTGTGGTTTGTTATGTGGCGCGGACACTCCTGTCCGCGCACGTCGCTACCAACTCGAAGATCCTTCCTTTGCAAACCTTCGTGCCTTTGGTGTTTCAACCTTCCCTTAGCGGACTCCGCCCGCTTAGCGGAAAGCCGTGCCCCCCGTGGTTGAGCTTTTCTGAGAACTGAGAACCGAGAACTGCCCACTAATCCACCACATACTTCACCACCACGTTCATTCGATGCACCGCACCAGAAGCCGCGACTGTCGCGTGTCCCACCTTCGCACCCACCGCCACCGCATCCTTCCCAGCTACAAACGCCGATGACACCGCCCCCGCGCTCGAACACGCCAGGTCCGAGCTCAGCACATTCCCGCCATTCTGCAGATTGATCGTCGCGCTCCCGCCATCGATCTCGCAGTACACTTCCACCATGTGCAGCGCCGCCGCCCTGTTCACATAGATCGACGGCACTTGCAACGTAGTGGTCAGCAGATTGGTCGGATCGAAGAACGTGTACGTGAACTCCCGTGGCAGCTTCTTCGCCACCTCCGTCACCGCGCCCGCATTCTCCGACACCGATAACTTCCCATTCGCATCAAACCCGATCTTCGATTTCCCCGATGCCGCTGCAGTCATCGCTCCATACGCGCCTTCCACATTCCACGCACCCGCGCCGGTGGACACGAACGAATCCGCTGTAACTTTTCCCGTGACCGTCAGATCGCCTGTCACGCTATTTCCGGTGCCTCCACCGCCGCATCCCGTGCAAGTTCCGGTGACAGTCAAATTTCCATTCACCTTCACATCGGTCTTGAACTCCTTCAGCGTCGAGGTCAACCGCTCTTTCCAGTTTGTCCCGTCTCCAACGTTTCCGATGTACTGCGACAACGACTTCGGCGCGCCAAACGAAATCCCCACGCTCGAGACACCGCCATTCCCCTGGTCATAGCCGATGAACGCATCATCCGCATCATTCGTCGGACGGTTACTCGCCGCCGCTACCGTCTTCGCAAAATTCGAATCCGAAAGGGTCACAATGTGTCCCGGCCCAGTGCCAAGGGTCGAAAAATTTAGCCGCCCTTTCAGATTTGTCTTCAGTCCCCCATCGGCATTCGGTTTCACCGCCATCACCATCGCGCCCTGTTCGTAGAACCCGCTCGGTGGAGCGGTCTGCGCTGCACAAGAGAGCCACGTCGGCGTCCACAGCGACCCTACGTAGCACGATTGCGCGAACACCGACGGCTTCGTCGCTCCCGCCACGCTCGTCACCTGCGCCGTCAGTGAATCAATCGTTAACGTCGCTCCGTTGTATGCGGAATTCGTATCGGCCGACGACCCCAACACGAACGCACCCGGCCAGTACGTCAGCAACGGCATATAGACAGCCGGTGCGACTGTGTAAGACGCGAGCGCTGCCTGCGTATCCGTGAAGGTGCACACGCCGTTCGTGCACGCACTCGCGCGCGAAACGTTGGCCGCCACCGCATAGTTGCCCGTGCCATAAGGCGCCTGTTCCAGCGCGCCTGTTGGCGGAGTCACCCGCAGCAAGTCAAACGTATCGGCCGCCGCAATATCCGGAGTGGTCACCGTGATCGCGCCCGTGCCGTTCGTCAGCGCCTTCCCTGCGTACAGCGGATTCCCATACCCGTAAGTCGCATGATGCGGAACGATGTAGTACCGGTAGTCGGTCGAACCCGTATTCGCAAACTGCGGGATCTTCGCCTGCGGCCCTTCGCCGCCCGACCAGATCAATCGCTGCCCCTGCGCAATCACACCCGCAATCCCGATATTCCCCGCCGGATTCGAACAATTCCCGACTTCCATGTAAACGTTGTCCATCTCCGTCGGTCCGTATCCACCGCGCGCCGATCCCGTTCGTACCCCGAATTGCGACAATCCTTGAATCACGCTGTCGGAAATCTTCAGCGTGTTTCCACTCTGCCAGTTCACACCGTTGCCTTGGCATTGTGCCGAGATGTTCAAATTCTTCAACCAGCCCACCGCCGACCACGTATTAAAAGGACCGGGGGCATTCACATAACTTCCGCAGAACGTGGCATCGCACCGCACGCCGTATCCAAGTCCCGCATCCAACCCGTCCAGCAGAAACGCCTGGTCGTCATCCACCTGCACATACGATCCGAATGTCCCGAACGTGCTTGACCGAGTGCCGACATTGAATATCCGCGTCTTCGCTCCATTCACTTCAATAAAAGGATTCGTTCCGCTCGCCACCATCGGACGTCCTCTCGGATTGATCAGCGTCACATCCAGCACGCTGTTCGAGTTCGCAGGATCACCCACAAACAAACACGCGTCATTCATGTAGCACTCGATAATCGACCCGGTCAGGTCCACCGTCTGGTTCGATCCGCGGAATGACACACGCGCGTACGCTTTGTACTCACCCGGTGGAACCACGATCATTCCCGATTGCGACGATCCCGCAGGATTCGTCGGCGTGATGCGTCCAGCAATCAACGCCTCTTGCAAGCCGCCTGACGCGCTCGCAACCGTGTATCCCGCCGGATGCGCATTTGCCGTCGTGAACTGCAGAGTCCCCGCCGATCCGTTCCCCGCGCACGTTCCGCCCGTCACCTTCACCGCTTCGGCCGTTCCAGTGCCCGAGATGTACACGTAGTACCAGGGTTCCGCCGCCATCACTCCCGGCGGACAAGAGCCCAGAGAGACAGTCTTTGCTCCCGCCGCGCTCAAGTCCGCTGCTGCCGTCTGCGTCCAGGCGAAATCTGTGGAGTACTTCACCATCTGCATCCCTGCTGATAATCCGGATCCGGCCCCCGCCTTCGGCTTGTACTTCCCGCTCGACAATTCGTACGTGATCACTTGTCCATCCGCGGGCGCCGCTGAATCAACCGGCACTCCCTGAATCGAAACCGCATTGCTGCTCGATCCGCAGGCACCCCACGACGAGTTGCCCTTCAAACACATGGACCCATCGGTCGCGCCTGTTCCCAACTCGCTCACCGGGACCAGTCCGCCGGCCAGGTCTGCCTTCCCGACAATCGAGTTATCGACATACCGCCGGGTCGCCGCGTGAGTCGGAGCTGTCGGATCTGCGCTCAACGTCAGCGGCCCCGTCATCGTGTCGCCGCTCTTCTGCAAGTACGATCCGCTTCCTACGGTCGCGACCGCTGTATCGACATATGCCTTGTTGACTGCGTCACTCGCTGCCGACGGCGCGGGCACGCTCGGAGAAGCCGCGAACAACTTCAACCCCGCAATCGATTCGCTCCCGCTCAAGTGGACGACACTCGCGTCGCTCGCCTTTCCACTGACCGCGCTATCAACATACTGCCGCGACACCAGTTGCGAAGTCGTTGCTGAGCCAGGCGTAGTGCGAATCGCTGCGATCGTCGTCGGAGACGCCGCCGTCACCGACCAGTACTCCGTCTTCGGAAACCCGTCGTCCACCTGAAAGACCACCGTGTAGAGAGTTCCGGACGGCGTCGCACCATCATTCGGCGCAAGCTGTACCGTGAACGTTCCACCCGCTCCGAGTTGCACGCTTTTCGACCCCGCCGCAACCGGCTTGTTGTCCGCTGTGGTAAACGCAGGCCACGAAATCAGTAGCGTTCCCGAAGCAGGAGTCGAATCCGCCCGATATACAACATCGCTAATCGTCGTCATCGCCGGACCACTCGCCGCATGCACAGGCACCACGCCCCGCGAAATTCCAACCGCAGCAATCACCGAAAGCAGCCAATAAAAAAGCCGCCCCGTCGGGCGGCAACCGTCCACCATAACTTCCTCCCCAAATCTCTGTTGAAAACCGAACCCAGGCCAAACTAAAAAGCGAAAGACGAGGACGAAAAGAGTTCCTCTCAGCCCCCCGTGTACCCCGTGCCCTCCGTGGTTAAAAGCTTTTGCCTTGCCAATCCACAAGACTAGACAGAGCTACTCCTCCACCTGCCACCGCACACGCGTCTGTCCCGGCCACTGTAACTTTGCCTGCTTCAAATAATTCTCGATGCTCTTCACATACACATCCGCAAAATCCACCACCGGCCGCTTCGTCTCAATCAACCGAATCGCATCCTGCAATTTCCAGCTCAACCCGCACAGCACCGCCGCCGCCATCATCGGCGCCCGGTGCACTCCAGCCGCGCAGTGGATGTAAACCTTGGTCCCCGGCTCATCCAGCGCAGCCCGCGCGAATGAAACTCCTTTTTCGAAAATCTGCGGCGGCTTCGCCTCGAAATCGTCGTCAATCGGATTCCAAAGCACCTCGATCCCATGAATCTCCGCGAGCGGAGAGTCATCAAACTCGATCTGCATGTCGATGATGTGCGTCACGCCAGCGCGCGCCACCTTCGTCATGTTCTCCGCGTTCCAGATCCCGCCCCCGACCGCAATCCGGCCGGTCACCCACGTCATATCCATCTGCTGAAACGTACCTTCCTAAACCTTCTCGCCAATTCCTCGAGGCCCTTGCGTCCTTGCGGTAATGCGTTTCTCACTAACCCGAGGCGAGCCACCATTCTACGGCACGCTCACAACGGTTGCGGCTCGCCACCTGGAACCGCCGGCAATCCCAACCGGTCAAGCAATGTCTTCGCCAATGACTCCTGCTCTTCCGGCTCTCCCATCTCCATGTTCAGCGGATGCAATCCCGCCAACTCAAACAAATACCGCATTGCCGTCACGCTCCCGCCATCGACGACTTCGCCGATCATCACTCGCGTCATCTCGTACGCCTGGTTCGCAACCATGTTGCGCACTTTCTGCCGTAACTGCTCCGCATCCACCGGCTTGCATGAGGCGCTCACTCTCACCGTGGTCGCCTTCTTCCGTATTCGTTTCTTCGTAACCGCCATATCTCCTCGCAAAAAGCAAAGGGCGCGATCTTAGTCGCGCCCTTTCCGAATCGATTTTCGTCGCTCGCCGTCTGTAACTTTCAGTAATTCGCTTTTTTCTTACTCTCTAAGTTCAGAATATCAAGTTGGAGGGGGAAAATGGGACATGTCCACCACATTTTTATTCTGAGCCTGCACAACCACTTGCGAGGATTTCGTCGTTTTCGACCCCTTGACAAGTTTTTGGAGAGGTCGACGCCGGGTCGCCAACTCGCTTCAAGAGTCCTCCCGCTAGGAAGAGTTCGCTCAACCGGTCGAGTGCCTCCGGATAACGCCGCCCTACCGTACGTCGCCAGCATCCCAGCAACTTGGCCGCCTCATCCTGACTGTAGTCCAGTAGCACGCACTTCGCGATCAACTGTTGCGAGAACGAATCCAGCTTCTCCAGGCACGTCTCCACGTCGTGCACGAAAATAACAACGTCCTCGAACGTTGTTACCTGGTAATGCGACACGTGCCCTCGAAAGAATTCTCGTCCCAGCAACGAAGGTAATCGTCCCGCCTCAATCGATAAGCGCGAATAACGCTTCAGTATCGCGACAGTCCGGTCTCGATAAAGCCAGAGGTCCGGGTCCTCGCCATAGTTGTACTCATCATCGATCGGCAGTCGTTCAAGCGCGTCATTTACATCAACCTGTACCGCAACCTCGTCGTCCACGTCCGCAACCGCATGAATGTCAGCAAGTGCCATCGTGCTCATGCGAACGCTCCTTCCAGACACAACTCCGCTTCTTCCACCACGCCGTGCAAGTCAATCCCCCGCCCAACGGGCAGTCGCGCACCTCGCTTCCGTACCTTCGCGACGGCGAATTCCGCCATCTTCGGGACGCACGGCGAACAGTAAACTTCCTGGCATCCCTTCTCGCGCAGCCAAAGTCCGCCACACCGTTCGCAATACTTCAATTCAACTTCTTCAACGTTCCCAAGCTCAACGAACTCTGCCACTTCCATGATTGCCATCTCCTATGAATGAGTAGCGACCTCGACGAAACTGACTTCTGACCCTGAAATAAGAAAAGCCCCGTGCCGGTTTCCCGGACACAGGGCTCGTTTCTCTTACGATGACCTGTTCAGCTATTTAGTTATGATTGCGTTGCAAGAAGATTAATCCCTCCGCTATTCGTGCTGGCGGAAGTATCCCTCTTCGTAACCGGACTTTAAAATCCGTCCGTTCTGGATGACCACGCTGAGCCGCCCATTGAACTGGATCGACCTCAGCAGACTTTCCGTGGATGCGGAGAGAAGCTGCGCCAACTGCACCTTTCGGCGTAGTTCGACGAAGCTCGTCGCCTGGGTTTCAACATCGGAGCTCATAAAAGCACACTTTCTACGATAGCGGTAATAAGTTATAAAAAGCTTCTCTTGTATAGCTTCTAATGAACTCCGAAGTCAAGAACTCTATTTCCTTTCAGGTGTTGTATTTGGATAGTTAATATCAAATGGCTATACTCCAGTGCTATACTTCCGGCATGAAATTTCGAACTCTGCAGGAAAATCTGCGCAAAACCCTCTGGGACCGGATCGGCGAAGGCGACCTCACCGGTTTGCGTCTGGCCGAGCAGACAGGGTTCAAGCAGGCTCACATCTCCAATTTCCTCAACCGCAAACGCGGCTTGAGTCTCGAAGGCATGGATAAAGTGTTGTCCGTCCAGCACCTCTCCGTGCTCGACCTCCTCGATCCCGTCGAAGTGAACAAGCGCGCCAGCATCCCCGCGCCCAGCGAAGATGACTTCGACAGCGTCATGTTGGTCGACGAAGACGTGGCCGCTACTCAGCCGCTCGTCATGAAAATGCACGTCCGCGAAATTCTGAAATTCAAGAAGAGCTTTCTCCGCCGCATGCGCGCCGACATGGAAGGCGATCGCGAAATGTGGGAACGCTTTGTCCTCATTCGCGTCGACGGACGCGAAGGCATGAGCATGTATCCCCGCATGCTGCCGGGAGCAACCATCTTGCTCGATCGCCACTACAACGCCCTGCACTCCTACCGCAAGGGCGAGAACAACATGTACGCCGTTCGCAAGAATGAAACCTGCACCGTGAAATACGTAGAGCACGCAGACAACTACCTCATCCTGCGTCCCCACAACCAGGCGTATCCAGTCGAGGTCCTCACCATGGAGCCAGACAAAAAACCTTCCGACTACATCGTCGGACGAGTTTGCTACGTAGGCATTGAAACTTAGAGATCGTCGCGTCTCAGAATCTCAATCGAATACAACCGGGCCCAAGCGCCCGGTATTTTTTTGACTGCATCGAAACGGGCCGTGCGATTTCATCGCATCCCCAAATCGGGAATTCCGCGCCCATGAATTGCTGCCAAGATTTCCGACGTGTGCCGGGAATTCGGCGGATGGCAATTTCCCGGACTGGGAAATACAGTCATTCGATTCCCCACGCGGCCGAGTACAGTAACGTTTACTCGCACACGCCCACTCCAACCATGCGCATCACCACAAAGACGAACGCACGTGGGATAGAACACAATTCCTCGTAGGTCGTTAACCGATGGTGATTTGGGCCGCTTGCCAAGCATCCTCTCGTAGATGAATTTGCCGCGACTCGTTCCGAAAAATCATTAGTTCTTCTCGCACACGAAAGACTCGCTCTTCGTCTCTTCTGGCAAGATGCGTGCGACTCCCTTCCCGCAATTCTTAATTAAATTTTATCTATAGGAAGAAGCGCGTCCCCCTCGCTCTTTCGAGTCGGAATGCGTATGGCCTCCCATGCCCTGCATTCGTAGTGCCTGTGTTCTAGTTCTGCAGTTCATCTTCTTAAGCTTCTCCCCAGCATTCGCGCAAACCTGGATCAACTCAGTCGACGTTTCGACGACCACCAACAAAGCCACCATTCGCTGGACAACAGCGGTGCCGGCCAATTCGCAAATCAAGTACGGCATCAATGGAAACTATGGCAAGCGCAACGGGCTCGATGCAGCCATGGTGACGGCGCATGCAATGACGTTGAGTTCGTTGGCAGTGGGAACGACCTATCACTTCCGCATCATGTCGAGCGACGCCAGCAACGCACTGGTCACAAGCATGGACTACGCCTTCACCACGCAGTCAGGCGTCGTAGGCGTCTCGGTCACGCCGTTCAACGCCACGATTGCATCTGGCGGAACGCAACAATTCTCTGTGACAGTCGCGAATTGTGAGGACAAGTCAGTCACGTGGTCCGCAACCGCGGGTACAGTCAGCAGTTCCGGACTATTCACGGCGCCCACCGTCACCACCGATCAGACCGTGACCGTGACTGCTACGAGCGTCACCGATCCCACCAAGTGTGCATCGGCAACCGTGACCGTAAAAGCGCCCGTGCCCGCGCTCGCAGTCAGTCCGACGAGCTTGACGTTTTCGGCTCAGCAGGGCGGAGGCAATCCGACTCCGGCGAACATCAGTATCACGAACACCGGTGGGGGCTCGATGAACTTCACCGCCTCGTCCGATGCTCCGTGGCTGACCGTCACTCCGTCGAACGGCACCGTGCCAAGTAGTCCGCAGGTGGCCGTGGCGATCGGAGCCATGGTTCCGGGCACCTACACCGGGCATGTGACGATAACTGCGGCGGGTGCAACAGGATCTCCAAAAACAGTCACGGTGCTCCTGACGATTACGTCTCCGCCGATTGCACATTGCGTGGATTTGTCCTGGAACGCGAGTTCCAGTTCGAACATCGTCAGCTACAGCGCATACCGCGCGACGGCCGCCGGTGGCCCGTACGAATTAATTTCAAGCGCGATCACCGGTTTGACCTACACCGATACCACGGTCGTCCCCGGCACAACGTACTACTACGTCGTAACAGCAATCAACGATGTCACGCAGGAGAGCCCCTATTCCGTCGAGGCAAAGGCGATCGTGCCGAATCCCTAGGCGAATAGACCAGCGACCCGCTGGCGGATTGTCCCGCGCGGCACACGCACCATCACAACGGGTGCCCCATCCTCGTCCCTCCGATCATCGACGGGACAGGGTGGGGTTTTTGACTTCCCCATCAACCACCAAAAACAAGCTATTGGGATTCGCCCGGCTGTGGGACGCCCGACACGACCGGGAGCCGGAAATTTACGGTCAGAATGGTCTGCGTTTCCAGTGCCCGCCCGTTCACCACGTAGGGCCGGAAATGCCACTGCTTCACGGCTTGGAGCGCGGCACGCCCAAGCACAAAATATCCATCCATGAGATGCAGTTCCCGGACCGTCCCATCGCGGCCAATCAACGCCTGCAACACGACTGCGCCTTGAATCCCGGAATGCAATGCTTCTTGCGGATATGCCGGATCGACCGAATGCATCAAGAGCTGTCGCGCTGACTCTTCCGGAATCGAAACTGGCTCGACCATGTCGAGCATCACCGGCGTCGAGCGCGCTTCCACCGGGTGCCCTGATTCGATGGGAGCGGAGCGCTTGATGCTGTCCGGAATATAGGTGCGCACAGGAGGCGGTGGCGGAATATCAGGTTTTTGCACCTGCAAAGGAAAATCAGGCAAGACTTCGTGTTGCAAATGTAAACGCGCGACTTCGTCGTAAAGAATGCTGACCGACGTCACTACCTGCACTCGGCCTGATGGGGAACTAGTCACATCAGCCGTATTCAGGGACTCGTCCAGAGGTGGCCGCGGCTGCTCCTCGGAACCGCGGAAAGTCGCCGCAACATCGTGAACCACGTTGCCCACCGCGCTATGTAGCGGCCCAAGCACCTTCGCATACCGGAATAAGAACGGTGAAGCTGCAACCAGAAGGGCTGCCACCAGCACTAGTTTCGGAAGTTTGGAGCGCTTCCTCTCTGATGTCTCACCGTCGGTCTTCTCTTCCTCTTGATCAAAACCCGGCGGATCAGCCTGCGGGGTCCCGGCAAAAACCTGCGCCATCGGGCTCGCGATCGGCATCACGTCGGTGTCGCGTGCGAGGTTCGCCTGTTGCTGTGCAGTGATGACCGCAGGGTTCCCACCAGCAGGCCCTGCCACGGCACGCTCCAGCATGAAAGGTCGTGCTTTCGTCAGCGCTTCGCGGACTTCTCCACTCTCCAGGGGTCGGAAAAGCACCGCTTTTGCGCCCGCATCATAGGCACGCGCCACTTCTTCCTCGCTCCGGACAACTGCCAGCACCATCGCCTTACGGTTCAGATCGGTCTCTTTAGCGCGCTTGATCAGGAAGGTCGCTTCCGGATCATCATTCCAATCCGCAATGATTCCATCGAACCGAACTTTTCCAACGTTCTCCAGCGCAGCGAAAATCGTCGGACAAAGAATGGGCTCCAGGTCGAACTCAGCAAGGTGCTGAGCCAGAACCTGTGCGGCCCGTTCATCCGACGAGAACACAAGGGTGCGGAGCGCCATCAGCATGAGGCTAGCCGGGTTCTCCGGGGCCCAGCAAGTGACCGCAGACCGAGGCACAAAAGTGGTGGAAACCCACTACAGGGTCATGTCCTTTCGGACAATGTACTGAAGTAACCGGTTCAGCCCATCGCACCAAAGTCCAACCGCGCCGCTCGCTATGACCCGCCGTCATTACTTTTGGCATCTCGGTAACCACCCGGTAGTACCGATAGAATCGCCAAGCGAAGATGCAGAAAATCGCCTTCCTCTACGATGCCAGCCAGGCGGTGCTTTCCACCTTTGAGCTGGACGAAGTTCTGCAGCAGATCCTTGCGATCGCGCGCGACTACTTCCATATGCAGAACGTGGCGATCCTGCTGCTCGAAAAGGACACGCAGGAACTTTGTGTTCGCAGTCAAATCGGTTGGGACGAAGGGCTCGATCGAGTTCGACTGAAAATCGGCGAGGGCCTCACAGGAGCCGCAGCCACCGAGAAGCGCCCAATCTATGCGCCGGATGTCAGCAAAGATCCGCGCTACATCAGTTCGGCCAAAACCACTCGCTCAGAACTGGCCATCCCGTTGATGGTTCGCGATGAAGTCGTCGGCGTGCTCGATTGTCAGAGCGAAAACGTCAGCCATTTTGATAACGAGACTATCGATCTGCTCACGCTGTTCTCGACTCAGGCTTCCATGGCGCTCCAGAATGCGAGGCTGTATTCACTCGAACGCCGGAGAGCACAGCAACTGGAAGTGATCAACGCCATCGCACAGCAAACCACGGTCGTTCTCGAGGTCAAAGATCTTCTCGCGACCGTATGCTCGCTCATCCAGGACGCGTTTCGCGTGGACCACGTTTCCATCTTGTTGCGCGAGGAAGAAGATCTTGTTTTGCGCGCACAGCACGGCAGGCTCACGTTGCGCATCATGGAAGGCGGTCGCCTCCCTGCGGGAACCGAAATCTGGGGCCGTAGTCTCGCCACCGGCCTCACCCTGATCGAAGACGACGTAAGGGAGAAGGTCGGAGGCACGTGCTTCTACTCGGAAACGGTGTCCCGTATGTGCATCCCGCTCGTTTCCTTCGGGCAATCGCTTGGCGTCCTGATGCTCGACAGCAGCGCGAGCAGCGCTTTCCAGCCAAGTGATCGCCAGCCTCTTGAGTCAGTGGCCGATATTTGCGCGACCGCAATTCAGAACGCTCATTACGTCGAGCGCGTCAAGCAACTTGCTTACATCGATGGCCTGACCGGCATCTTCAACCGCCGCTTCTTCGAACTTCGCATTAACGAGGAGATGGAGCGCGCGCTGCGTTTTGACGTTGGCATGTCGGTCATCATGATCGATATCGACCAGTTCAAGCGCCTGAACGATGAATTCGGCCACCTGCTGGGTGACGAAGTGTTGCGCCAGGTATCGTCCTTATTTCATCAGCAGCTTCGCAAGATCGATGTAGTGTGTCGCTACGGCGGCGAAGAATTCGCAATTCTGCTGTCCCAAACCGATCCGCACTACAGTTTGGGCGTCGCTGAAAAACTACGCCGCGTCGTAGAAACCTGGCAGTTTCCCGGAGTGCCCCGCCCCGTCACCATCAGCGCAGGTGTCGCAACGTTCCCTGAACACGGCTTGTCGCGTGACGATCTGATGAAGGCCGCCGACGCCGGACTCTACACCGCCAAGCAGCTTGGCAGGAATCGCGTCGTTATGGGCGCGCTAGGACAATCGGCCCGCGCAGGAAGCTAACAACCATCCGTGCTCTTTCGCCCCGGCCTTGTAAATACTGGAAGTCTACTTTGGCAACTGCTGGCTGAATCCTTCGCCATGTGAGCCAGACCCCGGCATCTCCGCGCCCCCGTGGT
>Ga0207674_10000035_pt1 | contig 136262 bp, 121 predicted proteins | sample KBSCornC72_FD_184303 | JGI IMG/M metagenome (GOLD analysis project Ga0207674, IMG submission 184303) | Corn rhizosphere microbial communities from Kellogg Biological Station, Michigan, USA - KBS Corn C7-2 (SPAdes) (version 2) | ecosystem: Host-associated > Plants > Roots > Rhizosphere > Soil ...
AAGGTCTTGTCACGGCCGTTGTACACCTTGGGAATGGCCACTGGGCCTCCCAAGGTCAATCCATAATCGTTTCGCCGCACGGTCGGCCGGTTGTGCTCAAACGGGCTTCCTTTCTGAACCGTGAACGGCTGGCCCGCGTTCAGGATGTCGTTTTGGAAATACTCGTACAAACTGCCATGGTACTGATTGGTGCCCGACTTCATTGTGACGTTCATGACTGCGCTACCGGCCTGGCCGAATTCCGCCGAGTAATTGCTGGTTTGCACCGTCCATTCCTGGATGGAATCCATACCGGGCTGAGCCTGCTGATTCGCGCCCTGACCCAGAATGTTAGTTCCGTCCATGCCATCGATCAGGACTTTCTCCGATCCGGAGACTCCGCCGTTGATGCGCACGGTGGGTCCGGTAAAAGATGGACTTGGCTGGTAGAACGCCCCCGGCAGGAGCGCGACCAGGTTGAATGGGTTCCGAATGCCTGAAGAGTTTGAGCCCACCGACAGGAGCGGTAGGGTATCCATGGTCTTGGTAGCGACGGTGTTGCTCAATTCGCCGCTCTCAGTCTTCAGTAAAGGAGCCGCCTCGGTAATAGTAACGGACTCGGCAGCGCTGCCGACCTCCAGCGCGGGGTCCACACGAATGGTTTGCGCCGCCTGAATGACCAGCCCGGAGCGGATAAATTTCTTGAATCCGGCGACGGTGACCGAAAGCTGATAGGTGCCCGTGGGAAGGTTGGGGATGGTGTAGTTGCCGGTCGCCGAACTGGCTACCTGGTACACGGCTGCCGTTTCAGTGTTACGGGCTTCAATCGCGGCATTGGCAACCACCGCTCCCGCAGGGTCGATAATCGTGCCGGTTATGGTGCCACGGTCGGTCTGCGCAAACAACGTCAGGACCATAGAGAAAAAGAAAAATGCTTTCAGCAAGGAATGCATCGTAACCCCCTGGCAATTTAGTCCAAGCCTGGACTATTGAATCCCCGTGCGGATCCGTATCGGGTGGATGTTACACCGGGGAAACTGCCCGGGCAATCACTTAAAGGCTGCAGGAAACCCACCGATTTGGCCGTAGACCGACAAAACTGCCGATTGCTAGACTCCCTCGGTTCGCCGCATTATACTTGTGGGGTGTTCATCGACCCTCGGAAAATGAGCGTTTGGCGCGCGTCAATTTTCGCCCTGGGTTTGTGTACAAGCTCATCTGTGGGCGTGGCGCAGGCGCAGAACTCCGAGTCCGCCCAGACGGCGCTGCTGGATCGATACTGTGTCACCTGCCATAGCGAGAAACTCCGTACTGGCGGCCTTTCGCTGCAAGGCGCCAACCTCGCCGATGTCCCGCAAGGCGCCGAGACCTGGGAAAAGGTGATTCGCAAGCTCCGTGTCGGCGCCATGCCGCCGCAGGGTATGCCGCGTCCGGACAAGACCACCCTGGACGGGCTGGCTTCGTTTTTCGAAACCGCACTCGATCGCGCCTATTCGGCCAAACCCAATCCAGGGCATGCGACCATGCATCGCCTGAACCGCACTGAATACGCCAACGCGATCCGCGATCTGCTGGCGCTGGACGTCGATTCCACCGCGCTGCTTCCTCCCGATGACGAAAGCAGCGGCTTCGACAACATCGCGGACGTCCTGCGCGTATCGCCTTCGCTGATGGAACGTTACCTTTCAGCTTCCTGGAACATCAGCCGCTTGGCCGTCGGCAATCTTTCGATCGCTCCGACCACCGCGACCTATCGGGTCCGGCCGGATCTTTCTCAGGACCAGCACATTGAAGGGCTGCCGCTGGGCACCCGCGGCGGCATTCTCGTAAAACACAACTTTCCGGTCGACGGCGAGTACATTATTAAGGTCCGGCTGTGGCGGAATACCTTCGACCTTCTGCGCGGCATGGAAGATCCGCACCAGATCGAGATCAGCCTGGATGGCGAAAGAATTCGTCTGATCACTGTGGGCGGCCGCGAAGACTTCATCAAGATGGCGGAAAATCCCGGCGCATTCGGGACGGATCTGGATCAGCGCCTGACGATCCGGCTGCCTGTAAAGGCGGGTTCGCGGGCCGTATCGGCCACAACCATCTTAAGGAGCGAGGCCCAGAAGGACGACCTTATCAAGCCCTTCATGAGGACCACCATCGACGGTCTGGACATCACTGGCGATCCTTCCGTCGACCGCGTGAATATTGAGGGGCCCTTCAACCAGACCGGCGCCGGCGATACGGCTTCCCGCCGGAAGATCTTCGTGTGCCGGCCAGCCTCCTCTAAAGACGAACTGCCCTGTGCGCGCCAGATTCTTTCCAGCTTGGCGCGCCATGCTTATCGAAGGCCCCTCAAGGACAGCGATCTGGAGGAGCCCCTGAGTTTCTATCAGCGCCGACGCAACAATAACGGCAGCTTCGACGCCGGTATCGAATCGGCGCTTCAGTTTATCCTGGCGAGTCCCGAATTCCTCTTCCGCTTCGAACCAGACCCGGCCAACGTCGCTGCCGGCACGCCGTATCGTGTTGATGACATGGCGCTGGCTTCTCGCTTGTCATTTTTCCTGTGGAGCAGCATTCCCGACGACACGCTCCTCAATCTGGCCGCTCAAGGCAGGCTCAAAGATCCAGCCGTTCTCGATCAACAGGTGAAGCGGATGCTGGCCGACCCGAAAGCCGAGGCGCTGGCCGACAACTTCGCGGAACAATGGCTTTTCCTGCGCAATCTAAAGAACTCGGCGCCGAACCTGGATGCTTTCCCGGACTTCGATGACAACCTGCGCCAGGCCATGCGTCAGGAAACCAAGCTGTTCTTCGAGAGCATTCAGCACGAAGATCGCAGCGTGCTGGACCTGTTGAACGCGGATTACACTTTTGTGAACGAGCGTCTGGCCAAACACTACGGGATTCCCGATGTCTACGGCAGCCAGTTTCGCCGCGTTCCGGTGACCGATCCGAAGCGCCGCGGATTGCTGGGTCAAGCCAGCATCCTGACTGTGACGTCGTATCCCAATCGAACTTCGCCCGTCCAGCGCGGCAAATGGATCCTGACCAACATCCTGGGCACGCCTCCTACGCCGCCCCCTCCGAATGTCCCTGAGTTGAAGGACAATGCCGAGGGTTCGCAGCCCAAATCGCTGCGGCAGCGCATGGAGGCGCATCGCGCCGACGCCGTTTGCGCGGGCTGCCACAAAGTGATGGACCCGGTAGGCTTCGCGCTCGAGAACTTTGATGCGATCGGGCGGTGGCGGGTTTCCGACGACGGCGCGAAAATCGATCCTTCAGGAATTCTCTTCAACGGTGCCCGCGTGGATGGTCCCGTGGAACTGCGAAAGGCCATCACCAGCCGCCCCGAAGTGTTCGTGGGCGTGATGACCGAAAAGCTGATGACCTACGCCTTGGGCAGGGGCGTCGAATACTACGATATGCCAGCGGTTCGCAGGATCGTGCAAGATGCCGGGACGCGCGATTTCAGGTTTTCATCGCTAATTGCCGGGGTCGTCAAAAGCATCCCGTTTCAGATGAAGGTCAAGGCGCCTGCATTGGCTGCCGACGCCCGGCAGTAGGGGCCCGAGGCCCCCTTTCCCTCCATGCGCCGACGAGGGATAATACCTCAGCACCATGTTCGGCTAAGAGCCTGCGTAAGGAGACGACAACATGACCTTTCTGACCAAGCGGCACCTACCCCGGCGGACCTTCCTACGCGGTCTGGGCGTGACGATGTCCCTCCCGCTGCTGGACTCCATGATTCCCGCGCAGACGCCCCTGGCAAAGACCGCCGCTAATCCGCAGATTCGCCTGGGGCTGTGCTTCATTCCGCATGGCGGCGTGATGGCTAACTGGACGCCCGCCGAAGAAGGCGCCCTGAAGCTTTCGCGTACGCTGGCTCCGCTGGAACCGTTCAAAGATCAGGTGGTGGTGGTCAGCAACCTGGCGCACAAGATGGCCGCACCCGCCGGACCGGGTGATAATGGCGGCGATCACACACGTTCCCCCGCGGTCTTCCTGAACGGCGTTCATCCCAAACGTACCGACGGAGCGGATATTCACGCAGGCGTCACCATCGACCAGATTGCGGCGCAGAAAATCGGTCAGGAAACCGTGCTGCCTTCGCTCGAACTGGCTACCGAGGATTACAGCGGGCTGGTCGGCTCCTGCGACGTAGGCTTCAGTTGCGCCTACATGAATACGATTTCCTGGCGCACGCCCACTACGCCGATGCCGATGGAAATCAATCCCCGGCTGGTCTTCGACCGCCTGTTTGGCGACGGTGCGACGGCCGAGGAGCGCCTCGAACGTATTGAACAGCAGCGCAGCATTCTGGATGCGGTGACCAACCAAGTGCGGCGTCTGCAAGGCGGCCTGGGCGCGAATGATCGTAATCGCGTGGCCGAATATCTGGATACAGTCCGCGAAATTGAACGGCGGATCCAGCTCGCCGAGAAGCAGAACAGCAATTCCGACTTGAGCGTGCCCGCGTCTCCCGCCGGGATTCCGGACGATCACCAGGAACACTCCAAGCTCATGTTCGATCTGATGGCTTTGTCGTTCCAGGCTGACATCACCCGCATTTCGACGTTTATGATGGCGCGCGAAGTCAGCTACCGGACCTTCCCCATGCTCGGAATCTCGGAAGGATTCCACCCGGCATCGCATCACCAGAACAATCCGGAGCGGCTGGAGAATCTGACCAAGATCAACACGTATCATGTGGGTCTGATGGCGTATTTCCTCGAGCGGCTGAGGTCCACCCCGGACGGTGCCGGCAGTCTGCTGGATCATTCTCTGATTCTTTACGGGAGCGGGATGAGCAACAGCAACGTCCATAACCACTCTCCGCTGCCCGTCTTCGTTGCTGGCGGCGCGGCCGGTAAGCTGAAGGGCGGGCGTCACCTGAAGTATCCGGAGGGCACGCCCATGGCGAATCTCCTGCTGACCATCCTGGAGAAAGCCGGAGTGCACCAAGATAGCGTCGGCGACAGCACGGGCTTACTCGCGGAGGTCTAATCCATGAGAACTCTCGCAACCATGTTGTTGGGACTTGGCTTGGCCGCTGCCAGTTACGCCTCCAGCGCTCAGATCGCGGACGCGGTTGAGAATCGGGACAGCGAAGCACTTCGTTCCCTGCTGAAGCAGAAGACCGACATCAATGCCATCCAGCCGGACGGCACCACCGCCCTCCACTGGGCCGCACACTGGAATGATCTGGAATCGGTCAACTTGCTTCTTCGCGCGGGAGCCAACCCGAAAATCGCCAACCGCTACGGAGCCACGCCGCTTTCCCAGGCTGCATCGGTAGGTAACGCCCAGATGATCGAGGCGCTGCTCAATGCCGGCGCCGATCCTAAGACCCTGACGACGCCCGATGGTGAGACCGTGCTCATGACGGCGGCGCGCGCCGGAAACGCGGATGCCGTGAAGATCCTGGTCGATCGCGGCGCCGATGTAAATGCTCGCGAGAACTACAAAGGCCAGACAGCGCTGATGTGGGCCGCCGCCGAACGCCATCCCGACGTGGTGAAGGAACTGCTCGCGCATGGGGCCGACTGGAAGGTCCGCTCCTTCGACCGTGAAACGAAATTGCCCAAGCTGAGCGCGGCTTCCTCCGTGACTCCCTTCGCCCGCGGGGGATTTACCGCGTTCCTGTTCACGGCTCGCGAGGGCGACAACGAATCCGCCAAAGTAATGTTGGACGCGGGCGTCGACATCGATCAAACCGATGTCGACGGGACCAACGCTCTGGTCGTCTCCATCATGAACAAGAAGTATACGTTCGCCAAGTTTTTGCTGGATCGCGGAGCTAATCCCAACCTGGCCGATGTCAAAGGACGGGCGGCGTTGTATGCAGCCGTTGACATCCGCAATGAAGACTATTCGGCAATGCCGTCGCGCAAGGAAGACGACCCGATGCCGAGCCTGGATCTGGTGAAGGCGCTGCTCGCTCGCGGGGCTAATCCGAACGCGCAACTGACCAAGAATCTTCCAGGGCGCAGCGGCATGGACTCGGGCGACATCACCTTGGATGAAGGCACCACGCCGCTCATGCGCGCCGCTCGCGCCGGCGACGCGCCCGTGATGCGGGCTTTGCTCGAGAAGGGAGCCGATCCCAAGCTCGTCACTAAGGAAGGGAATACCGCCCTGATGTTCGCCGCCGGCGTGGGCTATCGCGATAAGAACACCCGGGGAACGGAGGCCGAGGCGCTGGAAGGTCTGAAGGTCGCTCTGGATGCCGGTTTGGATCTCAACCAGGCCAATGCCAGGGGCGAGACGGCCTTACACGGCGCAGCGCTGCGGGGAGCGGATTCCATCGTCCAGTTCCTGGTTGACCATGGCGCCAAGCTGGACGCCAAGACCAAGCAGGGCTTCACGCCGCTCGATGTCGCTATGGGAAAGAACAGCTTCGCCGCTCTGCCTGTTCCGCATGACACTACTGTGGACCTGATCCGGAAGCTGGGCGGACCGGAAGGCAAGGACCTCAAAGTAGCTTCGTCCACTCATTAGAACGGGCAATTACCCGTGTGGCTTGGGGGATGTTTACTTGCCCTTGGCTTGGGCCTGGGTCAGTTGCCGCGCCAGCGCGGCTTCGAAGCTCTTCTCGTACTCGTCGACGTGAGCCTGGTAGCCCTTGGGATCGACGAACGGATTCGGATCGCCCGGGCCTCGCTTCTGCAGCTTTTCGTACTTGGCCGCCATGTTATAGAACGACGCGTGCGAGCTGAGGAACACTTCGACCGGAAACTCTCGCGCCTTCTTATAAGTAGCCCGCATATCCTCGACGATGTTCGGGTAATCCTTGTTGCCCACGTACTGGAGGAACTGCCCGTTCAGGCTGCACTCAACGAAGGCGTAATATGTTTTGCCGTCTTCCTTGAGATTCATGCTCCATGCAAGACATCCCTTGGTGTGGCCAGGCAGCATGTGAGCCGTCAGAGTTGTTCCTCCCAGCGTTACAGTATCGCCGTCGTCGACCAGGCGGTCGATCGGGTGCTCCTTGCCTCCCGGACGAAAGGCCTTGGTCGCAGGCGCGTCCACGCGGCCAACTACCACCTGAGCGCCGGTCAATTCCTTAACCAGCGCGTCTCCCTCGACATGGTCCGGGTGCGCGTGACCGGCGATCAGGATCTTGATGTCGCTGAACTTGAATCCCAGCTTTTCGACGCTGGCGCGGATCACGGGCACGGATGATTCGTAGTCGCTGTTCATCAGGATGTTGCCAGCGGGTGTGACGATCAGAAACGAAGCCAGCTCCTTGGTCCCCACGTAATAGACGTTGTCCATCACCTTATGGGGAGGGAAAGGATCATTCCACCCATTAGGCTGAGCGAATGCCGTAAACGGAGTCAGGGCAACTACGGCCGACAACCAGAGTTTGCGCATGATTATTTCTTAGGAGCGTCTTTGGGCACTTCTTTGCCGTAGCTGCTGCCCGTATCCAGCTTTCGGCCGTCGGGGAACTGGATGTCGCGGGAGTTCGCACGGTAGGCGCCATCCTTCGACATGAATCCGTGAACGACGATCTTGGTCCCTTCAGGAAGCGTAGTCCTGGTCCAGCCGTTTCGCAGCAGCACACCGGGAGCCCCGCCCTCGACCGACCAATGTTGGATTTGGCCGTCCGGTCCTTTGACGTCGAGATACAGCCAGGAATGCGGATTCACAAAGTCCATCTTTACGACCGTGCCTTCGAGGGTCACCGGCTTGTTCGAGTCGAACTCGGCAGAGAAGGAATGGTGGGCCGAAGCCACGGAGATGAGTAGCGCGGCTGTTCCCAGTATCGCGGTAAGTTTGCTGTTCATTGAGTTCTCTCCCTGAAAGTCTTTGGATCCGGAGCGTTTTTCTGCTGCGGCTCCAGGTGCATCAAGTCGCTATAGAGAAGTTTATCGGCGAACGGCACGCACTTATGTTCGAGTATTTGCACATTGTCGTCGATCAAGCGGTACAGCGGCATCTCGATGGTCCAAGGCCTGGAGAAGGTCTTGGGATCCTCAAGCGTCGCTTCATACCGGATGTGAGTTGAATCCAGCAGCGTGAATCGTTCGGTCACCTTCAACTGATTGCTGTGAAAATTGCCCGCCCGATCCAACTGTGATTTTTCGTTCTGGCCAGTGGTGACCACCACGAGCACATTACCTTCCCAGGTACCGTCGGACTTGCCCATCCAGGTATCCACGGGCGGCTCCCCATGGTCGGTCATGTGGATGATCCGATTGGTGGCGTCGAAGGGGTACACCATCAGCAAGTCGCCGGTGCCCTGGGAGATCTGGAACGGCATGTTGTGATAGGTGACCCGCGGAACTCCCAGCATAAAGCACCTGGCTTCGGGGTCCGACGCCGGCCAGGCGGCCCGATTTTTATCGCGTTGTTCGAGCGCTTTCGGCAGGTAGGGGATCTTTCCATCACCCTTAACAACGCTCTTGCCCGCCGGGATCGCGGCGATCGCGCCCAAGCCCCAGAAATCGTCTAGACCTTTTGCGGAATGCGCTTCCAGGTTCCAATAAGCCGTGTTCAACGCCTGCCAGACGCCGTTCAGGTTGGGATGGCCCCCAATCGTCGCGAGGCGTTGCGTCGGCTGGGCCTTGGCTTGTTTTGCTTGTTTGGATTGCTTGGCTTGCTGCGCTTGCGCGACTGACATCAGCGCCGCCACGGCGATCGCGCCGATGAATCGATTTCGCATCATCTACTCCTATTGTACGCTGTTATTTTCGCTTCACAGAATAACACGCCCAGATCAGTCCAATGGGTCGGGCCGGCATGGCGTACTTGGAGTCTGGATGGCTGTTCTCGGCAAGAGTAATGTAATATTGATTTGCGGACCCTATATATATCGGGGAGGAGTTTTACAATGACCAAACGGATTCTAGCCCTGGGGGTGATGAGCATCTCGGTAGTCTTCGCCCAGAATGCGGGCCGAGGTGGACGCGGAGGAGCTCCCCCGGCGCCGGCCGAACCAGGAACCGCCAAGGAACGGCAGCTTTGGGCGTACGACGTGAAGCCCGTCCCTAACTACGCGCCGCCGAAAACGCCTTGGGGCGACCCCGACTTACAGGGCATTTGGCCCATCAACCATCTGATCGCCGTACCTCTTACGCGTTCGACCCGGCCGTTGCTATACGGCGACCGGCTTTACAGGACGGACAAAGAATTCGCCAGCTTAACGGCTCGCGCCCGCGGCACCGGACCGATCCCGGATAGGGACTACCCGGACAGACTCATGCGCCAACTGTCGCTGATCGTCGATCCGAAAGATGGCCAATTCCCCGCGCTTACCGAATATGGCAAGAAACTCCAGGCGGAGATGAAGAGCAGCTACAAACCGGGTGAGACCGTTTTTGATAGCGTCGATGACTTCAGCGCTTGGGATCGGTGCATCACGCGTGGCATGCCGGTTTCGATGGAGCCGCGCAACTACAATAACGGCATCCGCATCATGCAGTCGCCTGGCTACGTGATGATAGTGCTGGAAATGGCGCACGAGGTCCGCGTCATTCCCATCGGCATGCCGCCACTGGCTTCCGAGATCAAGGAGTGGCTGGGCGAATCACGCGGTCATTGGGAAGGCAACACGCTGGTGGTCGAGACGACGAACTTTAACGGCTTGGTGGGGCATACCAGCGCGGGCGTTCCAGGATCCCCCGGCCCGCTCCAGCCGGAGACTCCGAACATGAAGATCACGGAGCGGTTCACCCGCGTGGCGCCGGACACCATCGAGTTCACGATGAAGGTCGAAGACCCGACGGTTCTGGCCACCGGCTCTTACACTGTGGCGTATCCGATGTTCCTCGACAACAAGTACGAAATGTTTGAGTACGCGTGCCACGAGGGTAATACCGCCGTGCGGAACTACATCGAAACGTCGCGCTTCGAACGCGAACACCCCAAAGAGAAGAAGTAACTCCTACGGTGCTCATTGCCGCCGGAGCGCTTCCATCGAAAGGAGAAACCCCCCTTGAAGAAAACGATGTTTATGACAATGGTTGCGCTGGGCGTGACCGCGTTCCTGTTGATAGCGCAAGACGCCTCCAAGTTCAACGGCACCTGGAAGGGCGAGGACGCCGGGCAGATACGCAAGCTGACCTATAAGGATGGCGTCGTGTACATGGAAGAGACTCAAAAGAGCGGTATGGTGATCCTGCGTCAATATCCCACCATGGGACAGGAAATCACCATGACCGAAGGCGTCTGGAAGGACGCCAAGGCCACTGGCAAGATGGAGGGCAACAAACTGGTCGTCGAAACGACGCAAGGCAACGGTACGCAGTGGCACGATGAATGGACCCTGGCCGAAGACGGCAAGAGCTATTCCGCCTTGCGGCAGAGGGTCGGCGGCGCTCCCGGTGGCCCTGGTGGCGGGAAGGGCAAGGGCGGTGGTGGCGGTCCGGAAACCTTCACTAAAATCGAATAGTTTTTGGACTTCAGCGCCGGGGAGCCACGGTCTCCCGGCACCGGTTCGCGCTGGCCCCGGGGCGGTACTTGTTGTGGCAGTTCGCGCAGGATGCAGACAACACCTCGGATGCCTCAAGCATCTTGTCCCGGTCTTTGGTCAGAGCCGCTTTGTAAGCGACCATACTCGCCTCCCGGAGCCCATTCACCAGTTGCGCCCAGTCCGCGTTCGCGAGGGGGACATCCCGCCCGTTGCTGCACTTCCGGCCGGGCGTCATCAGGAGATCCGCGGCATCTGCTAATGTGAGCGCACTATTCTCCACGGCGTCCCAGCCTCCGAAGACGCCCGTCAGCGGGTCGGTGGATGCCGAGGGTTCCGATGCAGGCTTAACTTCCGCAGGGTCATATCTCTGGGTGAAGAAGACCACGTTCGAATCGGGAAAGAAGAGCGACCTCATGAGTTGATTGAGGTTCGCAGCCGGTGCGCCTGTCTGCGAAGAAGACTTGGGCGCTGACTGCGCCATCAGAAATCCGGCACAAAGAACGGCCGTAATCGCTATGGTCACCGGTCCTGGCATGCGCCGACTGATTCTCATCACAGCACGTCGCGCCCGGCGATTATGTCCGTCCTGCATCGTTTCCTCCCTGCCATCCTTGATTCAGGATACGTGATTCGGTAGCAGGTTACGTGCAGCGCCGAGGACAGCCCTCAGGCAACCTCAAAAATCGAATCGGGCGTTGAAGGTAACGGTTCGAGTTCCTGTCGCCGTCGTGATGCGGCCGAACGAAGTGGAGTTGATACTCGTGTTTGGATTACCCCACTGCGGTTTGTTGAGCAAATTGATGATGTCAGCTCGAACCGAGAACGTCTTTCCTTCGCGGATCCGAAACTCCTTATTCACCGCCCCATTCAGGCCCAGCAGACCCGGACCCTTCATGAAAGGTAAATTCACGGCCGTGTTTCCTGTGGTTCCAGGCTGTGGATTCGCGAAGATGATGTTGCCCGAGGGATCGACGACAACCTGGTTCGTGAAGCGACCAGGAAGCGTGGTATCCCCCCCGAAACTAGGCACCGGGGCGACCTTGGTAGAAAGACCCGGGAAATACTGGACGAAGCCATTACCTTTCTGGACTTGTCCTGCATTATCCGGAAACGCGCCCACCAGATCCGCCGTATTCGTTCCCCGGAAATTGAGCGTATTGTTAAGTGCCAGCGCCGAGGTGCCGGCATACAAGGTCAGTGGCGTACCGGAAACCCACGAGAAGCCAGAGGAGAGTTCCCACCCTCCGATCACTTGGCGGGCGATCGCATTATCTCCAAGGAACTTTCCCTTGCTGCCGAAAGGCAGATCCCAAGTAAGATTGCCCTGGAAAAGATGCGTGCGATCGATATTGAGCAAGCCTTTACTTAGCGACAGATTGTCCTGGTCTCGGGTGGTATTGTCACCCAGAGCCTTAGAAAACGTGTAGCTGAACTGGCCGCTGACGCCGTGTGAGAATCGCTGGCTCACGTGGCCTTGCACTGAATTATAGGTTGAGTTACCGTTGTTTCCTACCAGCGCCACGCTGCCAAACTGGGGATTCACCACAAAAAACTGCTGCGGCAGGTTCCCATTTGCCAGGATTCCGCCGTTCACTCCGGTGGCGGTCGAGGTGGTGTTCAGGAAGTTCGCCAGCCCGCCGACCGACCCGTTGGCGATGAACTGATTCGCTGTGCTAAGCTTCCGCAGCGCCTGAGAACCGGTCAGCGTAGTTCCGTTCACAACGCCCACCCCTTGAATGTTCAGCCCCTTCAACATCTGGTCGAACAACGGAGCGTTGCCACCATTTCGTGTCACGTTAAACGCATCCAGAAAACCGTTGGAAGTGATGTTGGTGTCGTTAATCTGCTGGTTCGTGAGCAATTTGGACGCTTTGTTGCCAATGTAGCTGACGTCCACGGTCAGATTGCGCGCCAACTCGTGCTGAATCGATATGTTGAAACTCTGGATGTAAGGCGTCCGAAGACCGTCTGAGTAACCCACGATACCCGCAGTGCGGTTGGTCAGCGGAACGGGCGCGAACGGCTGGGCGCCGCCGGTCGAAATCGGAATCAGACTTGAATTTACGTTGGCCAGGTTCAGGTATGAAGACGGAGTGTAGGTGACGTTCAGCGTCTGACCAGGAAGATTACCGATGTTGGTGTTGATAGTGAGGTAATCGATATTTCCGGCATAGTTCACACCGTAACCGGCGCGCAAGATCGTGTCTCGCTTCAACCACGGCAAGTTCCAGACGATCCCCACCGAAGGGCCAAAATTATTCCAGTCGTTGCGATAAACCAGCGTGCCCGGATTGGCCGAATCCTTACCTACGAATTCGGTGGTTGTAAGCGTGCCGTTCGCGTCGTACGGTGTTCCGGTATTCGCGAAGCTCGTACCCGAAATTCCAAACAGTCCCGCCTGGCCGCCCTTGAAGCGGCCGCCTAATCCGTTGCCTTCGTAAGGAGTGCCAAAGAAGTCGTAGCGCAAGCCCAGATTCACCGTAAAGTTGCGCGAAACCTTCCAATTGTCCTTGAAGAAACCAGCCCAGGCATTGGAGTGGTTGTCGCGCCCGAACAGAATCGATTTGGTGTAAGCGGTCCAGTCCGTCTGGTTGGGACTGTTCACATAGAACTGTTCCTGAATGCTGGCAACCGAACCAGCCAGATTGGCGAGCAGATCCTGGGCGGTCGTAACATCGGACGAATTCAGACCGGCGAATTTGGTGCTAGTGAGGTTCTGCACCGGTACGGCGCCGACGCCCAGGGTGACGAACGGGCGGGTAGTCTGGGCGCCGCCGCTGTTTAACGATCTGGAACTCGTATAGTCCGCCTCGAAACCCGCAGTGAACGAGTGGGCGCCCTTGTTGAAGCTGAAGGTGTCCGCAATCTGAGTGAACGGACTAATGGACTGCCGCGGCGAGGATACGTTCATGCCGGCGTAGAGCCCCAGGCCGGTAAGACCGCTGCCTTGCGCCGCGCCCGGCTGCGTGTATAGGAACTGTCCGCCCACTTGCGGGAAGCTTGCACGCGCCTGCTGCGCCGAGGTGGCCAAATCCGTCTCCTTAGCGCCGTTCCAACAGCATCCCAAGTCGTTCGCCGAAGTTCCCTGCCAGGTGTCCCGCTTGAACCCGAAACGGAATTCATTCAACATGGTCGAGGAAATGACTCTGGACCATGATGCGGTGTAGAAATCCGGATACCTTTGGACGTCGCCAAAATAACCCGCAGGATAGTCGGGAAGCCCGGTCTGCCCGGTTACCCCGTAGTCGTGTTCGCGAGTCATCACGAAGTTGAGCTTATTGCTGTCGTTGAGCTGGTAATCGAAACGCGTGGTGATGTGATTCCGGTTGGGATTGGGGCTCTGGCCCGTCGCTCCGTCGATGCCGGAGTCTCGGCGCTGCCACCGGAAACCGGCCGTGTTCAAACCGTCGCCGACGGTGTAATCGTTCGGCAAGGGCATATATTTACCGACATATTGCGGACCAAACCATACGGGGTCGATGCCCGTCCGGTTGGGATCTTTGACGTCGCTGAACAGGTTAAAAGAGTTCAAAAACAGCGGAGTGCCATTCGATGAGGTCAGAATATTGCCGTTCAAATCAACCGACGGAGTGGTCGAGAACGCGTTGCCGTTTCGCCGGCTGCCGCCCCCCGGCGATCCGGATGTGAGGTAGCGGAAGACTCCCTGGCGCGCCGGTCCAGTGAGAACCGTTGAAACTACATTTATTCTTTCCACGTACCGCTGATCGTCGAGCAGCACGAAGAAGAATGCCTTGTTCTTCTTAATCGGACCGCCCAGCCGGCCGCCGAACTGGTTCCGGTTCGCATAATCCTTCTTGGCACCCACGAGGTTTTGAAAATAGCCCAGGCTATTGAAAGCTGAGTTGCCGTTGGTGTAAAACAGCGCACCATGGAACTCGTTGCTACCCGCCCGGGTGCGCATTTGAACCTGCGCGGAGCCGCGGCCGAGAGAAGGATCGATCGAATTCGTGCTGACCCGAACCTCTTCCACCATGTCCGGACTGGTGAATGTAGCGGAATAGGTTCCATTGTTGTAGCGGCCGTCATTCGTCACCATACCGTCGCGGGTGGTGTTAACGTCGCTGGTTTGGGTTCCGGCGAAGCTCGTTACCGGACCGAAGGGACCGGGAACCAGTATGACGCCCGGCGTCAGTGTGACCAGATCCAGTACGTTGCGGGTCTGGACCGGGAGGCTGAGCACCTCTTTCTCAGCGAGCACGCCGCCCACGGATGCCGACGTGGTCGCCAACAGCGTGTCCGCCTGGGCGACAACTTCGACAGTCTGGGCTGCCGCTCCTACCTGGAGCGTGAAATTGAGCCGGACGGGTTGACCTTGACCGAGTTGGACGTTGTTATACGTCGCGGTCTGGAAACCTGAGAGCGCCGCAGTCAATGTATAAACGCCGGGCTGGAGGCCGGGGAACTCGAAGGTTCCAGCCTCATTCGACGTCCGTACTGTCACGATTCCGGTGTTCACGTTCTTGGCCGTGACGGTCACCTTCGGGATCACTCCTCCGTTGGCGTCAGATATCGTTCCGCCAAGCGTCGCATTTACCTGGGCAAATGTGTAGTTGGGCAGGCTGAGACACAGCAATAAAAATGCTCTGCAAGCAAATGAAAGGCGCTTCACGGACCTTCTCCTTTTGACTTGACCTGAACGTGGGAGGACTGAACCCCGCTAACCTCCGGTGATTGTGACGCCGGCAGTAAGTGGTGTCAATCGTTTAGGACTGATAGACTCGATCAATAAAACTGATATTCAGGCGGCCGTGAACGCCGAAAAAGATCGATACCCGCTCCAGCGAGCCGTATTAGCCCGACTAGCTTTATGTCGGCCAGGCGAATGCCGACTGCCTCAGACGCGGAAGATGCGGGCGTTTTACCAGATCCGAAAGGTCAAAGAAGGAATTACTTTCCAACCAGATGCTGGACGTCTTTGTTGTTTTCCTGGCAGATGTATTCGATCAGCTCGCCGCGCAACAAGACAGGGTGCGTCGTGAATTTCCAGGGCTTTGAGAACGTCTTCGGATCATCGATGGTGTGCTCGATTTCCAGATGGCCGAAATCAGGGCGCCGGATGCGCTCTGTCACTTTCATGTCCGCGGAATGAGGAATCCCGCCCTCATCGAGCCATGTGATATCGTTCTGCCCCACAGTCTCGACCACGAGGGTGTCGCCGTCCCAGTGCCCGATGGAATCTCCCAGCCAAGTGTACTCGACTTGGGGATTGTGCCCGCGCCCGTCCATAAAAATCTTCCGCCAGATGTGCGCTCCGCCTTCGTACACAATCACAATCAGCGGGGGGGTCTGGATGATGGTCCAGGGATACGGAGTAGTGCTCATGCGGGGTACGCCCGGCGGCAGGCAGAGAGACTCCGGATCGTCCTTGCTCAAGGAATCCTTGCGCTGCTGGTGGAGCTTCGCCGCCTCGGGCAGCATCGGTACGGGAGTTCCCTCCGCCGCCAGCACCCCGGCCAAATCAACGTTCAGCCGTATTGCGTTCGGCGACCAATTGCCTGATAGATCCGGTTTTCCATCCGCCGTTCGCGGCGTAGGACCTTCGGGCGGCCAGTTAGCCTTAGGCTTGGCAGGGGACGGAGCAGGAGCTGACGCGCCCTTGGTCTGGCCCAATACTAAGCTCGAGCCAGCAAGCAAAAGCGCAGCGAGTCCAACTACGGCCGCCTTGGATTGGATACGGGTTCCCATACATGACTCCCTTTGACGTTTGGAAGGCGCGAAGCCATTCCTTAGGCACGCGCACAGCCCCAGCAAGGCGCGGCACGACGATCCATCTCAGCATATCGCGAGTTAACTCGACTAGTCGATGGCGATTTATTGATAGTTGATATCAACACCTATGATTATACTCTAGAGCTTGATCAGCTTCATCCCAGGGACAAACTTGGCAATTTCGCCGTTCTTGAGCGCGCTTTCGAGATTCCGCCGGGCGACGCGCGCGTGCTCTCGAGAAAGCGTTTCAGCGCGCGCAGCTTCGCGGTTGACGATCGCGTCAAGGATGTCACCATGCTGGTCTATGGCGATGCGGAAAAGTTCCCAGGATTCCGGCGCTGTATACTGCCGCCTGACAAAGGCGCTCGGTGAAGCGAAGGGCAGCGAACAAACATGTTCCATCGCCCGATCCAACATGCGGCATCTGGAAAGGCGAAGGATTTCCGCATGAAACCCAGCGTTCAGTTCCATGTATCGCTCCAAATATGCCAGAGTCAGCTTTCGTCCTTGAACCAGAAGCTCCAACTCTTTGTTCAGGCCTTGGAGCGTCCCGGCTTCCAGGGGGTCTTCCAGTCTTTCAGCCGCTAGCCGTGCCGCCATGCCTTCCAACAGGCCGCGCAACTCGATCGCCTCATAAATATCGGCCGTCGAGAAACGTTGTACAACAAACCCGCGGGTAGGGCGGACCACCAGTAACCCCTCATGGGCCAGCCGCTGCAGTACTAGGCGCAGCGGTATTCGAGACACACCAAGTTCCGCGGCCAGAGGAACTTCGCGGATGCGCTCGCCGGGCTGAAAGTGGCCCTCCAGCAGCATTTCGCGCAGTACCAGAGCAGCTCGCCCCGTTTGCGACGCACCTCGATCGGTGCGAGCCGATCCGGCTGTGTCCGGCGCAGCCTTGGACATGGTGGTCACTTTTCGGCGGGTCATGAATCCTCCATTGTATGGTCAGACTGTTGTCAACCGCGGTAGTGCCGAATATCAGCGCCACACCATCGACTATTTTTCTGTCCGCGCCTATACTGCTTCCAGCCCCAATACTCTGCCCCCCTCAGAGTTGGGAGATTCCGGCGCCTCGGGTCGCGAGCGCAAGGCTCGAAGCGCTGGATCTCCTCAAGTCCTCATCCGGTCTACTTTTTGCCCCCTTCGCTCGCGGTGTAGTGCTGCAAATCCTGCTCACCCTCAACGCAGGCGTATTCCAGGTTCTCGTAGTTGGGATCGCGATTGCGGCCTAGCGCAAAAGCAATGGTCCAGGGTCTTGTGAATACTGTGGCATCCTCCATCGTGGCCTCGTAGCGAATAGTGTCGGCGTCGACGGGGGTGTAGCGCTCGATAACATGCATGTCATCGCTGTGAAAATTCCCAGCCATATCGAACCACGTCCGGTCATTCAGGTTGGTCACGTCCACCACCAGCGTGTCGCCTTCCCAGTGGCCCCGCGAGTCCCCCTCAAAGAGCTTAATCGCGGATCCCGGATGGGACTTTCCGTCCAGTGGAATGATGCGATAGGCATGGAAAGCCTCGTAAAAAAACACTACGGCGCCTTCGGGCTGAAGGATTTGAAATCCGAAAGGTGTGTACATCTGGCGCGGGACGCCCGACAGAAAACAGTGAGCCTGAGGATCTTCGGCCAGATGATGCTCCACCAAGTCTTTCTTTTTGGCAGCCGCCCAGGGCTGATATGGGATCTTGCCATCGGGAGGGTCTATCACCACTCCCTTCCCCGCCGGCACTTCGAACGTGGCTTCCTTATGTTCCTCCAGGTCGAACGCCGAAAAAAAACTGCGGCTGGCCCAGTAACCCTGCATGTCGGGCTGGCCATCAGAGAGGCGCGTGAAAGGCACCGCCGGGGGCGCGGTCTTTCCACTCTTCGCGGCTCTCGCACCCTGGCCGGCCAAAGGGGCAATGCCTATGGACAGCCCCAGCACGACGCCTGAAAGAACGGCAAGTAAGGACCAGAAACGATTCCGGGGAGTCATCTATTTCACGCCCTTAGGCCCGTTTTCCAGATACTGGTGGCATTCGTATTCGAATAGCTGAGCGTCCGGCTCGCGATGCAGGAAGAGCGGGAGGCGAATGGTCCACGGTCGGGTGAAAACTTGGGGATCGTTGATCGTGGCTTGGTACTCGATCGTGTCCGGCGCCGTGCGCAGGAACCGCTCGACCACTCGCAAGGCTTCGCTGTGGAAATTGCCCGACATATCGAACCAGGTTTCCGCATTGTGATCGGCCACGTCCACCACCAGCGAGTCGCCCTCCCATCGTCCTCGAGAATCGCCCATCCAGAACGCGGCGTCGGCATAATGCCCCTTGCCGTTCATGTAAATGGTGCGTGTGGTATGAGCGAATTCGGAAGCGATCGCGATGTACTTCGGCGTTTGAAAGATCTGGAGCGGATACGGGAGGTACATGACACGCGGAACGCCCGGAAGGTAGCACTTATTAAGCGGATCCGCGGCCGCACGGTTTTTGAAGTTCTCGTCCCGCCTCATCAGCGCTTCGGGCCTATACGGAAGCTTGCCATCGGCGGGATCGACGATCACTGTTCTGCCGGCCCGCATGCCTCCGGACGGCCCGTGGTCCTCCAGGCTGACGGCCGCTGTATTCCGCGCTTCCCAGATGCCCTGAAGATTCGGCTGCCCATCGCGCGTTCGGGGCGCCGTATAAGGCGCCTGCTGGGCTCTCGCAGGAATCGCCGCCAGCAGGCACGCCGCAGCGGCCGCGATCGTCAGCGGTCCGAACCCCGAACGCATGCTACTTGGAATCCGGGGTTTCGCGGGCCGGCGCTCCGTCGTTGGCTGACCCTGCGAACATCCTCTTGCCGTCCGCTGTAAGAACAGATCGGGCGCTCATGGTTGCGGAAGAATCCTTTGCGCGGAAACCCTCAACAGTTATCTGGTCGCCCTTCTTCAGGCTGTTCCTGGTCCAACCTTGACGGAACAGGGAGTTGGGCGGAGCCGTCTCGCATTGCCATGTCACCACTTTCCCATCCGGCTGAACCACGTCGACGTGAACCCAGGAATGAGGATTCACCCAGTCAACCTTATTCACGGTCCCTTTGATTGTAATCGGCTGGCCGGAGTCGTATTCGGCGGCGAATGAATGATGTGCCGCCATCGGCATCACCGCGGCTAAGAATGCGCCGCTGAGGAGAACCGCTGGTAGAACCAGGGCCCTCATAACCTCACCTCGACCTTCTTTCCCGTGGCCATGGCCGTTTCCGGAACCCGAATGGGCTCCAGAGAAGCGAGGATTTCCGAGCGGCGGTCTTCGAACCAGGGCGGCAAATGAAGCTTGCTGCCCAACTCCTCCTTGGTTTCGTCCTTCTCGAAGGATCCCGGAGCATTGCAGCAACTTTCCACCAGAATGCCGCCCGGGCAGCGGCAATACATTGAGAAGAAGTAGAACCGATCCTTGATCTCGGATGCATCCGTGTAGCCCAGCTCTTCGTAAATTGCCTTCTGCTCGGCGAGAGCATTCTGATCGGCTCCCCACAAGGCAATATGATGAACCGTGCCCGCGCCGAACGTCCAGCTTCCGGCGGGCCGGTCTGGCTCATGCAGAAGCGTGACGGTCTTGTTCGCGCCGCCCGCCCCAGTTTCGAACCGATGATACTTTCCGTCCTCGCCAGTCTTGCGGAAGCCCAAGGCTTCGGTGAAGAATCGCTCCGTCTCGGCTACTTCGCGAACCGAAAGCACTGCGCCATGAAATCCGTGAGCCGCTTCGCCTTTGGAAATTTCAGGCGTAGTCCAGCCCTGGCGCTGATCGGTAGCGTCTTCGATGACCTCGAACGCCAGGCCCGACGGATGCCGAAATCGGATGAACGATTGTCCGAATCGTTCAGCCACGGGATCGTGGTCCACCTTATGCCGCTTCAGGTGGTCCACCCAGAACGGCAGGGATCCCTTCGAAACGGTGAAGGCCGTGGCGGAGACTTGCCCTGAACCGGGCCGCCCTTGCTTGCGGCCGTACGGGAAAGTGGTCATCACCGAGCCCGGCTCCAGGTTGGCGTTCGAATAATACAAGTGATAGATCGGGATCGATCCATCCATGAGCACGGTCTGCTTGGCCATCCGCAACCCAACGACTTGGGTGAAGAAATTGACGTCTTCCTGGGCGCCGCCGGCACAAGCGGTTATGTGGTGATACCCGGTAAGGGGATAATTCATGAGTTTCTCCTCAGTGGATCGGCACGACGAACTTCAGGTCAGCGCCGGGCCGCAACGCGTCGCTACAACTTGATGATAATAACATCCACAGCCACTATTGATAGACAGTGCCCTCACGAGCACAGAAATAGACTGGCGATGACCGATCGAAGCCATCTGCTCGCCGGATCTTGAGTATACCGTTCGTGCCAATGCTGCACGATGTAGTAGGACGGCATATTAAACGGCAAAGGCAGCACTTTAATATTTCCGCGACTAGCAAGGTGACGGGCCAGTTGCTCTGGAAGCACCGCCAGGTAGTCTAAATGCGTGATGATCGATGTGATCCCGAGAGAACTTGGGACCGCCAATCCCACCCTGCGCTGTATGTGCTTCGCTTCGAGCGTCTGTTCAACCACACCGTGACCCGTTCCGCAGGTGGTAATCGCCAGGTGAGTCTCGTTTTGGAATTCGTCAATGCTCAAGGAGTCGCCGACTCTGGGATGATCCCGGCGCAGCACACAAACAAACCTTTCCTTGAAAAGTCTCTGCTGGCAGAAGCCAGCTCCCATCGGCAGGACGAATCCTACGGCCAAATCCGCCTGACCGGATTCGAGGAACTTGGGGGTGGTTTCCGAAAGTCTTCGCAAATCGATTCCAACGCCGGGGGCAATCTTCCTCAAGCGCTGCATGAGGCGCGGCATCAGGGTGACCTGCGCGATATCGCTCGAATACAAGTTGAACCGCCGATCCGAAGTCAGCGGATCGAATACCACATGAAAATCGAGGGCGGTTTGCAGGATGTCTTCTGCATTCTTCAGCAAACCAATGAGCTCCACTGCGTGCGGCGTGGGATTCATGCCGGACGATGTCCGAACGAACAGCGGATCGTTAAAATGCTTACGCAGCTTGGCCAGACTCATGCTGATGGCCGACTGGCTCAGGTCGAGGTTCTCGGCCGTTTGGGACACGCTTCGGGTCTTATGTAGTTCAGTCACTACGGCCAGCAGCTTCAGATCGATATTCGTCACTTCGGAAACGCCCCCACCATTTCCCGGGGCCCCCCAAGGCCTCAGCCAGCATATCACAAAAATGCATGCATTCCAGGCTGGTTCATCGGAACCACCGCTGGCCGCCTCAGCGCGCACCTGAGTCCATTACAAGCGGCAGGTACCCTTGTGGAGCTTACGATGCTTAAAGGCGGCCGTACACGCAGCAGAAAACAATGCATGCATTTGGAGCATTTTGCATCAGAATGTTTGATGCGGTTCATCAGCCTCACTCCATGCAAGGCGGCGGGATCTAGCGTCTCGCGCTGGGATCGCCTGTGGCCGGAGGAGCTTGGTCCTCTTTTGCGGGAGGCCCGAGCAATTCCGTAAATATGGGCTTCAACGCATCCGCCCAGACCTGGTAGCCGGGAATCGCGGGATGCAGCCTGTCGGGATTCATCATGCCGTCCATCAGCTTGCCGTCTCGATCCGCCAGCCTCGCATTGATATTGAGATAACGAATCTTCCTGCCGTCTGCCAGCTGCCCTAAATTGCGATTGATCTTGTTGATAATGGGCATGACAGCCATATTGTCATTGCGAGGAAAGATCGCGGTCGCGATGATGGTGGCGTTGGGAGCCTTCGCGCGAAGCATGTCCAGAATGGTCGTGAGACCCTTGGTGATGTCCGCCACCCTGGCCTCATCGCCCTCCGGCGGAAGGGTGTTGCCAACATTATTGGTCCCAGCGAGCAGCACGATAATCTTCGGATTCACTCCATCGAGTTCCCCGTTCCCGAGGCGCCACAGAATGTTTTGGATCTTATCAGCGCCCCACCCGAAATCGGCCGCATTCCATCCAAAGAAATTCCGGTTCCAGTTTTCCAGCAGCGCCGGATAGTCGGTGGCTCCCCAGCGACGTGTAATGGAATCTCCTTCAAAGTAGATGTCGATTCTTCCGTGCTTCGCCTTTTCGAGCAGTTGGGCATGGGCCGCTAGCGAATTTGGGTCCGTCCGGGCGAGGGGCTGATTCGCCGGGGTCTGCGCGAGCGCCGCGACGGTACCCAGAAGACCTATGAGGGTTCCCGCTATTCTCACGGACGTCTTAGGAACTTGTCCGCCCACGGGATGAAGTACTTCCAATTAGGACCGTCGGTATGACCGCCGTCATGCTGCCTCCATGCCAGCTGGCCGTCGAGCATGCTCACGTTCACCGCGGGCATCTTCTCCTTGCTGTAATCATCGGAAGTGCCGAGATCCTTCGCGCCCAACAACCGGAACACCGGCCCTGCGGCTACGGCAGCCATGTAACTGCCCTGATGATCCAGCCATTTCGCGTCGCCCTTCTCCGGAACGCCATAGCTTACAAACGTCAGGCGCGGCGCGCACAGCGCAATCAGTTCATTGGCGTCCACCGGCAGATCGCCGGCGTTCTTGCTTCCGAACGTCGCCTCAGATGCACCGTACTTCAGGAAGTTACCCGCCATCCAGTGATATTCGCCCGACCCGGTGAGATTCTCGACTGCTTCGCCCCAATTGCGGCGATGTAGCTTCGCTCCGCCTTCACCTGAAGAACCAACCAAAACCACGGCGAATCGGGTGTCGAACGCCATGGTCACTAGGGCCGCCTTTCCATAACGCGAAACACCTTCGATTCCCACACGCTTGGCATCCACAGTTTTGTCTGTTTCGAGATAGTCCAAGCCGCGAGACGCGCCCCAGGCCCACGCGCGCAGGGAGCCCCAGTCGTCAGGCTTGCGGGGCTGGCCCTGGTTGACCAGGCCGATGATGCCCTTGGTCAGTCCCGCGCCGTTGTCAGCCTGGATACTCCCGGGATTGATGGACGCGTAGCCCCAGCCATCGGCAATTAACTGCTGTGTCGCGGGTGGATCGCCGCCGGGGGGAGCAGCGCGGCCGCGTCCGGCGGGTGTAGCCGCGCCGGGAAGTCCGCCGCCGCCAAACATCATCATGACCGGAACCGGACCGCTTGCGTCGGCGGGCGTGACCAGGATCATCTGAATCTCTACGCCGATCAGCGGATAGGACGAATTGTCCACATGACCCGCCAGCTGTCTTCCGACAACTGGATGTGAACCCACCATCGCGCTCACGGTGTTGGTGACGGTCCACGTCACTTTCGGTACGTTTTTCGGAACGCGGCCCAGTACTTCGCGCTCGAAATCCTCGACGATCTCGGGACGGCGCTGACCCCACCACATAGAAGCGGTGGTGACTTTCTTGCCGTTCTTCAGTATCAGGGCGTCAGGCAAGACTGGGAAAGGATTGGCCGTCGACTCATCATAATTCGCATGATTCGGTGCATTCTCATTGCCGCTGGGGCCTGGACGAAGGGCTTTGATGCCAAGCTGATCCATCATGTTTTGATGGTCCTCCGCCGCGGTCCAATTCGTGGGTCGAGGCAGGCTGCCGGGCGATTGTTGGCCAAACAGGGCGCTCACTATGAAAAAGGGAATGACCCAGCGATTTGCGGCGTTCATATTCGTATGCTATCTGGTTTTCGGTGCGAACATTGCCAGATCGATGGCATCTGCCATGGCCTTGTAACCAGCATCGTTGGGATGCAGGGTGTCGGTATTGTTGTATGCCTTGATGAACTGCCGGGGGTCGTTCGGATCCCGGATAACCTTGTCGAAATCCACGACACCATCGAAAGCACCACCAGTTCGAATGAACACATTCAGCGCCTGCCTCATCGCTTCGACGGCGTCGCTGGCCCGCCCGAAAGGAGTCAGAGTGCAACCAATGACCTTAATGCCGTGCGTATGCGCACGTTCGATCATCTGCTTCATACCTCCGATCAGGTCATCCGCGGTCAGGGCCGGACCACCTGCCGTCGCGCCTCCCCGCCCCGCAAGATTCATGTCGTTAATTCCTTCCAGGATCATGAGCCATTTCACGCCTGCCTGGCTGAGTACATCGCGGTCAAAGCGGGCGAGCGCGCTGACTCCGGCTCCATCTCCCAGAACCTGATTGCCGGCGATCCCAAGATTCAACACGGAAACGTCCGCGGTGGATGGATTGGCGACTAGCCGCTCCGAAAGAAGGCTGGGCCAGCTTCGATTAGCGTCTACAGTCGAAGTCGTGCCATCTGTAATGGAATCCCCCAGCGCCACGATCGCTCCGGCATCGGACGGCGCCAAAACATCGACGCTCGAAATCCAATACCATGCCCGCGTAGTCATGGCATCAGCCATCTCCACCTGCCCCGTCGTATCTCCCTGTTTGGATATATAGGTTGTATGCAACGCCTGCGAGTGTTGCGAAGCCAGACCGGAGCTTCCTGGAACATAAACGCTGATGGCAAGATCGCTGAGCTTCGGCACAGCCAGATCGACCGGGTCACTGAGGAGCACGGCTCCGGGCAGAATCCTGGCCGATGCCTTCCCGTTGAACAGCAGCGGACGATCCGATCCAGCGACGATGGCGGAGTCTTTGCTGCGGATCGCAACGTGCGCGGCGCCCATATCCAGGGGCGCAGTGCCAAACGCGTTGGAGAATTGTACGCGGATGCGGCTTCCGGCGATGCTGGTCCGCACAATCATGCGGGCGGTCTGATTGTTGAGAGTGTTTGAAGCTGGCGCGACTGGCGGCGCCACGGGAGTCTGCTGAGACGGCTGCGCTGGCGCACCCGCAGGTTGCGCCGCCGGGCCTCGTCCGCCAATTGCGCCCCGTCCGAATCCCGGTTGTTGCTCCGCTGTCGCCCAGGTGGCCACCCAGTGCAGACTGCCTGCTCCATTCTGAGCGTACGTAAGCTGCCCGAGCTGCAGGGCTATTGCTAATGCCCACCCATAACGACGAATTGGACCTGGTCGTGGCATTATCTTCTCCTTCGCCTCATGCTTTATGCTTCAAATAGTTCGACATTGCAACTATCAGAAGCATTGAACCTCGTTCAGAGCTTGAGTGTCAAGGGTTGACGTATACTCCATAGGGTTGGGTCTACTGTGAACAAAGCGATAGGCAAAAAGTGGGCATCCATCCAGCGCCACGGTCTTCGCACGGAATCGGCTGAATCAGGGAAACTCAAGTGGTGAATATAAATGCAACTTTGTAGACGGTCTTCCTCGTTCGTCTTTGGTGCCATGATCTTTGGTGCGATGACAGGCGCTTGCTGTAAGCTTTCAGCGCAGACGCCAGCCCCCCTGAGCACAGAAGTGAAGTGGACATACAGCTCCATCAAAAACAATCTGCTGAAGTTGGCTGAAAAGATGCCCGCGGAGTATTACAGTTTCCGGCCCACTGGTGAAGTGGAAACTTTTGGCCGGCGTGTGGCCCACATCGCCGATGCCAATATGAACGTGTGCAGGGCGCTGAACGGTGAACGGAAGCCCCTCAATGCAGCCACCAAGACCTTGAAGGCCGATCTGGTTGCGGCGCTGAAGGAATCATTCGCCTATTGTGATGGTGTCTTCGATTCCCTGACCGATGTCACGGCCATGGAGAGGGTGAGTTCGCGACTCGGAGGTCCTTTCCCTCCCGACCCAACTCGCTCGCGGCTTGCAACCCTCTATAACTTAGTGCGTCACTCGAATGAGATGTATGGTTACATGGCCGTCTATCTTCGTTTAAAAGGTATCGTGCCGCCAACCAGCGCACCCGAGTAGGATCGATCGTCAGTTTTGCAGACCAACGCTGGTTTACGGCCCGTTGGCGCCAGACATGACCGATTGGACCTTGGAGAATATCTCGCTTATCGTGTCTGCAACCGGGGGGAATGCCGCTCCAGCGGCAACGGCAACAAATCCCGCCATCAGGGCGTACTCGATAAGGTCCTGGCCGCGCCGGTCCCTCCAGATCCTCAGCCTCAGAAGTACATGCTCCATTTTGGTTTGTTGGCTCCCTGACTTGAAAGTAGCATTGGGTGGATCCGTAAAGAATCAGGGTTAACACCTATTGTCTGGAACAAAATACTGGCCAACGAATAGAACTTTCGGAGTAACCCCCGCCTGCCCCGCTGTCCGGGGAAATGAGCCACTTTATCGGACTAACTTACGTCGTTGCAGCGAGATGCGGCTACATCTCAGCGCCTGTCAACGCCCACTCAGACACTGATTTCGCCTCGCTTGCACTATTCGTAGAATGCCGGAGCCTTCTTCAACATTGAAGGTGGCGAGATCGTGCTCGATCCGCAATCGGGGGTAGTGCGTTAAATCTGTGTTGCTCATCCTGGCGGTGGCGTGGGAAAACCGGGCCTGCGATGGCGGCGGGAATCAGCGATCACGTCTGGAGCGTGCGCGAACTGCCGGAGGCCGCGTAACTTTCATCCTATTTGCGCTCGCCTTCGGCAACTTGCCGTGCAAGCTGCTTGCCTAGCGTGCTCTGCGGATCCGCGACTTGGGCAGCGGCAAAGCTGGAGAACGAAAACCCGGCGATAATGGCGAACCCTAGCAAACGGCGCATGAAAGAGACTCCTTCAGGCGCGAGTATACTCCTTCAGAGGACACCATCTAAATTCTGGTCGCCAGATTCAATAAATTCATGGTTTCCACAGCTACTCAGATTTAGCGCACTACCCGGCTTCCAGCCAAATCCAAATGTAGGACATAATGTACGACATGGCGTTCGTCCTTCGGCTCATAATGGGTGCCTGCTTGACGGCTGTTTGTGCGCCGGTTTGGGCACAGTCCACATTTACCGGCAATCCCCCCAAACCTAAACCGGCTTTCCCCAGGCAGACGGAAGCGCCGAAGCCCGCGAAGCCTTCGCCCGCGCTTAACGTAGAAACCATCACCACGAGCCTCACTTCCCCGTTTGCGCTCGCTTTTCTCCCGGACGGGACGTTCCTGGTTACGGAGAGCGGGGGCACCATGCGGATCGTGCGGCGGGACGGCGTCGTCTCTGCGCCCTTGTCTGGGGTCCCCGACGTGAAGGCAGTGGCGGCGCAGGGTCTGCACGATGTGGTTCTCGATCCCGATTTTGCGCACAACCGTACGCTTTACTTCAACTACTTCGCGCCGCCTCCCGGCGAAGCTCCCGGAATCTGGCCCACCGAGTTTTTTTACGAGAAGGTGTGGACCAAGTCCTTGGCCGAGCGGCAAACGATGCAGATCGGCACGGAACGGGCCGCCAGCGCCAAGCTGAGCGCCGATGGCCGCCGGCTGGAAGATGTCAAGATTCTGGCGGAGAGCGCCGAGCGGCGGATCGTGCTGGCGCCCGACGGCAAGCTGCTCATTACCGGAGCCGACCGTTTTCGTTTCTACGAAGAGGATTACGACGGCGAAGAGCGTGATTTCACCGACAATCCGGATTTGCGCCGTAATTTTTCGGGCCGCGTGCTGCGCATCAATCGCGACGGCTCGATCCCGGCTGACAATCCCTGGCTGAGCCGCGCGACCGTTCCCGCCGCCACCTTCGCACATGGTCTTCGCGATCCAGAAGGAGCGGCCATCAACCCGGCTAGCGGCGAGCTATGGGTCACCGATCACGGCCCGCAAGGTGGTGATGAGATCAACATCATCCGCGCAGGTAAGGACTACGGCTGGCCCAACGTCTCCTATGGCACGCAATACGACGTTCGTCGCACCGACGGGCGGAAAAACGTTCCCGTCGGCAACGGGAAATCCTCCATGCCGGGTGTAGAGGAGCCGGTATACTTCTGGGTCCCCGATATCGCTCCGTCGGGCATAATGTTCTACACCGGTGACTTGTTTCCGGAATGGAAGGGGAATCTGTTCGTCGGCGGGCTGGAAGCACGGTGCCTGGTCAGGCTGGTGCTCGACAAGAATGAAGTGGTGGCCGAAGAACATTTGCTTCTGGACCGGAAGCAAAGTATTCGCGACATTCGCCAGGGGCCCGACGGCGCGGTGTATCTTCTTACGCGTAGCGGAAGCATGCTGCGCATTACGCCCAAGCTCTGAACACAGCATGATCCCAGTGGAAGTGTCCTGACCTCGATTTGCATTCCGCCGCGGGTTTCGCCAGTATTGCTATTGACGATGAGAATCGCATGGATTTCGCTGGTCGTCCTGACCGTGGCGGCCGCCGTGGTTGGCCAGGAGCCCGGGGTTCAGCCTGCCGGACGGCCCGCCGGTCAAGCCAAAGCTGCGGCGAAGGGACAGAGCCCGAAGAATCAGGCGAAAACAGCGCCTCGTGATCCCACTCAGAGCCCGGCTTCGCAGCCGGTGCCGCGGACTGTAACCCCGCAAGTGTATCCGATCGAGCAGATTCAGGCCGGCGCCCCGCGATTCGTGGCTCAATGCGGCTTCTGTCACGGACGTGATGCCGCGGGGGGAGAAACCGGGCCGGACCTCACGCGTTCAGATCTCGTGGCCCAAGACCAGCGTGGGGACAAGATCGGACCCTTCCTTCGTACGGGCCGTCCAGAACGGGGCATGCCCGCCTTTAATTTGAGCGCTATGGACCTGGGCGCGATCGTCGCGTTCATCCACGACCAGAAGACGAAATCCGAAGCGCTCGGCGGGGGACGCCGATCCGTGGACGCCGCGGACCTGGCAACTGGAGACATCGCGGCTGGGCGCCGCTATTTCAACGGAGCGGGCAGATGCGCGGGCTGCCATTCACCTACTGCCGATCTGGCGGGTATCGCTACTCGATATCGCGGCTTGGCGCTGCTCCAGCGAATGCTCTATCCGGGCCGCCGACAGACCCCTCCCAAAGTGACTTTGTCGCTGTCATCGGGCCAGACAGTCACTGCGCCGCTAGCCAGCGAAGATGAGTTCACGCTTGTGATTCTGGATCCTTCGGGATCGCGGCTGACGTACGAGAAAAGCGCGGTGACGTATAAAATCGATGATCCGATGTCCGCCCACTTCGATCAATTGGGGAAGTACACGGACGTCGACATGCATAACGTCTTCGCCTATTTGGATACTTTGAAGTGAAGTATACGCGCGCGCTGCTGAGTCTTGGAGTGGAAATCGGTCTGGCCGTCTTTGCTTCGACCCAGTGGGCGTCTGCCCAAGGCGTCGATCTGAATAAACTGCTCCTCCCGCCGGCGGACAGTTGGCTCAACTACCACGGCGGCTACTCCGGTCAGCGACATACCGGTCTCACCGGAATAACTCCGGAAAATATCGGGAAGCTCCAGCAGGTTTGGCGCTTTCAGACAGGCCAGAATCAGCAGATCAAATCATCTCCGATTCTGGTGGACGGAGTCCTGTACATCACCACGCCAGATAACATTTGGGCGGTCGATGCCCGCACGGCGAAGGAGCTTTGGCACTACCAGAATCCTCCCAACGATGCCTTCCATATCGGGCATCGCGGCGCGGCTGTTTACAAAGACACGGTATATTTGACCACCCCCGACTGTCATTTGATCGCGCTGAACGCGAAGGACGGTACAGTGAAATGGAACGTCGTGATTGCCGATTCCAAGAGAGGTTACTGGTCGACAAACGCACCGCTCATCGTGCGCAATCACGTTCTGGTTGGTGTTTCCGGCGATTTCGATAATCTTCCGGGCCAATTGAAATCGGTGGACGCGGATACCGGCGAGACGCAGTGGATTTTCTACAGCACGCCGCCTCCGGGCGTCGCGCAGCCCGACAGCGGCGGGGCCACGGGTGGACAGATGTGGACCACCGGCACGTACGATCCCGACCTTAACCTGGTTTATGTCGGCACCGGCAATCCCACGCCGGTCCTGAATGGCGCTGCCCGGCCAGGAAATAATCCCTGGACATGCAGCATCGTGGCGCTCAATCCGGACACGGGGAAGCAGGTCTGGGGCTTCCAAGCCTCGCCGCACGACACCCACGATTGGGACGCGAACGAAGTCCCTGTGCTGGTGGATGCCAGTTTCGACGGGCAGCCGCGAAAGATGCTGATGCAGGCTTCGCGCAACGGCTACTTTTTCGTGCTCGACCGGACTAATGGCAAGAGCCTGCTGACCGCACCCTTCGCCACGGTTAACTGGGCCAAGGGAATCGATCCGGAAGGCCACCCCATTCCCGATCCGGCCAAATATCCCTCGAAGGACGGTGTCCTGGTGGCACCCAACGAAAGCGGGGCCACAAACTTCCGCCCGCCCAGCTTTGATCCCAAGACCGGATTGTTTATTGTGAGCGCCCAGGACGGCTATGGCATCTATTTCTTCAAGCCCGAACATGGCGCCTACGGATGGGCCGGTGCGGATTATGCCGTAGCGGGCAAGGCCTTCCTTCGGGCCATCGATTACCAGACTGGAAGGGTGGTCTGGAATCATCCGATCGGCGACGGCGCAGGCACCGCCGGCGTGCTGACGACGGAAACCGGCCTTACCTTCAGCGGCGACGTTCCGGGCAACGTGATGGCCCTTCGTTCGAGCGACGGCACAACGCTGTGGCACGAGGCCGTCGGGAGGATGGGAAACGCTCCGATCATGTATGTGTTGGACGGCAGGCAGTACCTGATAGTGGGCGGAGGGAGTTCGCTGTATGCGTTTGCCCTGCCCCAAGGAGAAGTACAGCCATGAAGGCACTTCATCTGGTGGGAGCCCTATTGGTCCTCTCCAGCGTTTCCCGAGCGGCGGATCCGATCCGCGTCATGCTCCTGGATGGTGAAAGCGGCGGCACTTATCACAAATGGAAGCTGATTACTCCGGTGCTCCGAAAGCAGCTGGTTGATACTGGCCTGTTCCAGGTCGATGTCGTGACCGCGCCTCCGGCGGGCGGTGACTTCACCGCGTTTAAACCCGATTTCAGCAAGTACGCAGTCATCGTATGGAACTACGATGCACCCGACGAGCGATGGCCGGCGGAGTTGAAAACGTCATTTGAGAACTACGTGAAAGGCGGAGGTGGTTTCGTCAGCGTGCATGCCGCCGACAATGCTTTCCCCAACTGGGCCGGTTTCAACGAGATGATCGGTCTGGGAGGCTGGCGCGGCCGGACGGAGAAAGCCGGGCCATTCTGGTATTACAAGGACGGCAAGCTGGTGTCGGATGCGGCTCCCGGGGCCGCCGGTAGTCACGGTCAACGGACCCCATTTCAAATCACGGTTCGTGAAGATCATCCCATCATGCATGGCCTGCCCCGGCTATGGATGCATCAGGGCGATGAACTGTACGCCCGGCTTCGTGGTCCCGGGAAGAACATGACGGTTCTGGCGACCGCATATTCCGATCCGGCAAACAGCGGCACGGGCCACGATGAGCCGATGTTGATGACGCTCAGCTACGGCCAGGGGCGAGTGTTCCATACGACACTGGGTCATGATATCAACGCGCTGAGCTCAGTTGATTTCGTCGTCACATTCCAGCGCGGCACGGAATGGGCAGCAACCGGAAAGGTGACTCAGAAGGTCCCAGCGAGCTTCCCCACGGCGAATTCGGTGAGTTATCGCACGGATTTCGCGGCGATGGATCCGGGCTACGAGAGAGGCTTGAATCCTCTCGATGCGGCCCCCCGACGATAGACGCGATCGAGATCTTTTTTCGTTTGCTACTTGGCTGGAATTGCCGCAACGGGAATGCCCTTCGCGGCCATCAAGGATTCCAGTAGGGCCACGGTTTTCGGGAACGCATCCGCACCGCCACGAACTCCGCCGGCGCCACGAGCTACGTCCAGGGGCGTGCGGCCGCTGGCGTCTTTGGCGGTCAGGTCGGCGCCGTTGGCGACCAGGAATTCGATGAACTTATCGAAGCCGTGTTCGGCAGCACCGTGCAGAGCGGTTTGGTTCGGAACGGCATTCGCGCTCGGCATTTGACTGCCGCGACGGAAGGTCTGTGCGATGCGAGCGGAGGCGCTATCGTCTGCGCCGCCACTACCTCTGGGCGCAGCAGCCACAGGAGGAGGCGCGCCGCCGCGGCCACCGCGGCCTCCGGGAGCGCCTGCGCCACCGGCAGCAGGGCCAGGTCCGCCGCCACGGCCACCGCGACCTCCGGCGTTGCGGTCCAGGAGAGAATGGGCGTTCACATTCGCGCCGGCTTTGATAAGGAGATCCATGCTGGCGAGCACGCCTTCATCGGTACGGTTACGCCCGCGCGTGGCACGTGTGCCGTAGTCGACGCCGGCGGCGGCCATAAGCGGTGTGATGCCTTCCTTGCTCGGCAGATCGACCAGTGCTTTGTACTCCAACAAAAGCGCGATGAACTTGTCATCGCCGCCCCGTGCGGCACGCAAGAGCGGCGTGGCGCCCTGGGCCAGCATTCCATCACCGCCGCGATCCTGCGGGACGTCGCGATACGGCGGACGCCGCTTCAGCTGAATATTCGGATTCGCGCCGCGTTCGAGCATCATCCGCCCGACATCGACGGCAGTGAGCTTATCCGGACTCGGAAGAACCGCCACCGCGCCGTTCCCTTTCATCGGCAGCGTGCTTACGTCGGCCGCCATGTATACGGGTGAGCGGCCGAAGAGATCCCATTTATCAAGATCGGCGCCGCCCTGCGGTCCCTTAAAAGTGACCAGCACCGCGGCCGTATCGAAATGCAGGTTCTCGAGCGCGAGAAGCAGCGGCGTCTCGCGGTCCGGATCTTCTGAATCAGGGTCGGCGCCGGCGGCCAACAGGTTCTGAACGCATTCCGCGCAGCCTTCGCGAGCGGCATAGTGCAGCGCGGTAAAGCCGCCCTTGTTCATATCCTTCGGACGTGGTTCCTGGATGACCTTACGCTCCCACTGATGGACCTTGCCGTGATCGTTCAGGTTCGCGTCCTTGGACGCGAGGAACTTCACCATTTCGGCCTGGCTCTGCGCGGCAGCCCACATGACCGCGCTTTGCCCGCCCCAGCTTTCCTTTGCGTTGATGTCGGCGTGCGCATCGAGAAGTACCTTGGCGGCGTCCACCTTGCCGCTGCGCGCGGCCGCCATCAGCGGAGTTTCGCCATTAGGATTTCTGAAATTGGGATCGGCGCCGGCCTTGAGCAGCGCGTCAAGGATAGGCGCGGAGCCGATGATCGCGGCTTCGGTGAGGGCCGAGGTGCCCAGCTGGCTCTCCATTTTGACATTCGCGCCGGCCTTGATCAGCGCACGGACAAGTTCGAGATCGTCGTTCGCCGCGGCGTACATGATGGCGGTGCTGCCGTCGGCCGCGGTGGCATTCACGTTCGCGCCTTTGGCGCCCGCCAGGCGCATGGCAGCGGCGTGGTCTCCGGATTCCGCCGCGTCCAGCAGCGTCAGGGTCGTATCGGGCGCCGCCATCAACGATGCTCCTGCCAGCAGGACCGCGATGGCAGCCATGGAGAGACCGGCGAACAACGGAAACCGGCGGTTCCCGTTGGCTGTGAGCTTGCGCATGTCTAGACCTCCGAAAGGCCCTGGGTGCTGTCGCCGATAGCTTTCACCGGAATGTCATTGCGCTCCAGCAGCGTAAAGAGCAGGTCGCCGTGGCGTGAATCCTGCGGATACTTCAGGTGCTGGCCGCCTTTGATCTTTCCGTTAGCGTGTCCCAAGATCGCGGATGGCAATGGATCGTTGTTGTGTCGATCGCTGTTGCTCATGTCGCTGCCAAACAGAATCGTGGAATGATCGAGCACGGTGCCGTCGGCTTCTTTCGCGGCCTCGATCTTCTTGATGAATGCCGAAAACACTTGCGCGTGGTAGTTCTGAATCTGCACCAGCTTGTCCATCTTCTGAGGGTTGTTGCCGTGATGGGAAAGCGGATGGAACCCCTCGGAAATGCCCAGATTGGTGTACGTGCGCATGCTGGCTTCGCGATCCATGGAGAACGTGATCACGCGCGTGATGTCAGCCTGGAAGGCCAGCGCCATCAGGTCGAACATCAGCTTGAAATACTCAGTAATATCGTTGGGCGTGCCGACCGGCGCATCCGGAATGGTCAAGGCGCGCTCGTCCGGCTTCGAAGCCATCTGCACGCGGCGCTCAATCTCGCGAACGGAGTCGAGATAATCGCTGACCACGTTGCGATCCTGCACGCCCAGGCTGGCTTGCAGGCGCCGCGCCTCTCCCGTCACGCGATCCAGGATGCTGCCGGTTTCCGCCAGGATCTGGGCGCGTTCCTGATCGGTATCGCCCTGTCCGAAGAGCTTTTGGAAGACCGCGCGCGGGTTGCCTTCCTGCGGCAACGACTGGGTGGGCGTCCGCCATGCCAGGCGCGCGCTGCCCTGAGCTGCGGTGAGTTCCAGCGATGGGAGACGAGTGTCTTGTCCAATGTAGCGAACGGCGATCTGGTCGCAGCTCACGCCGGAGTCCGGACCGGCCTTGCCGAAGTCCGAAGGCTTCACACAGGTCAACCAGCCTTGCTCGATGTAGGCGTGTGGTTCGGGCGTTTCCGCGGGCTTATTACGCAAGCCGGAGACGATGGTCAGATGCTTGCGGAACGGCTCCAGAGGCGTGAGGATCGGCGACATGGTGTAATCAGCGCCGGTTTCCTTGGGCGACCAGCGATCCATGATCGCGCCGTGAGGAAAGCCCACGAAAGCAAAACGTTTCACGGGTTTTCCGGCGGGAGTCTGCGCGGATGCGGTGGTGGCGGGAAACATGGCTCCCAGCAGCGGCAGTCCGATGGTGGCTCCGGCCCCCTGCAGGAATGTGCGGCGTGGAACGTGCTTTTTGAAGATGAACATGATGGCGTCTCCTTTATCTATTGACCGCGCACAACGGATCGCCCCGCGGCGTCCTGTGCATTGCTCGCGCTCTGTACCGGCTGCGGCACGCGGCGCATCTTGAACTGTTCGGTATGAACCACCGCCTCGACGATGGCCGAAAACTTGTAATCCTTGGCGGCTGTCTCGCGCACGATCCGGCGGACGGTCGGCATGTCGTAGTACTCGCGCGTGCGGCCCATGGCATAAGTCAAGAGGTTTTCCACAAACGCCTGCACGAATTGGTCGGGCCGCCGCAGCAGCGCTTTGCGAAGATCGTCGGGTCCGTTGATCTTGGTGCCGTCGGGCAATTCGCCGGCGGAATCGATGACCGAGCCGGCAAACCGATCCTTGTCTCTCCACATTCCCGTCGCATCGAAGTTTTCAAGCGCAAAGCCCAGCGGGTCCATGACCGCGTGGCATGAGGAGCAAGTCGGGCTGGCTCGGTGCTTGGCCATCAACTCGCGGACGGTGAGCGCTTTGGTGGTGCCGATGTCCTTGTCATTCAAGGTTGGCACGTTGGGCGGCGGGTTGGCCGGCGGGACACCCAGAATGTTGGCCAGGATGAATTTTCCACGGAGCACCGGAGATGTGCGGTTCGGATAGGCAGCCGCCATCAGGATGGCGCCTTTCCCCAGCAAGCCCCAGCGCGCGGAATCTCTCAGTTCGACCCGGCGGAACTCGTCGCCTTTCACGTCGTGAATACCGTATTGCAGCGCCAGGCGCTCATTCAGGTACGTATGGCTGGCGCGCAGCAGATCCACGATGTTGCGATCTTCCCGGAAGATGCTATCGGCAAACAGCGTGAGCTCGGTGCGGAAATCCTGACGCGGGTCCATGCGGCCGGAGGCATACGGGAAGACGTTGGTATCCGGAACCACCGCGTCCAGCCGCGTCATGTCGAGCCACTGAAACACGAAATTGCTCGCCAGCGTTTTCGAGCGCGGATCGGCCAGCATGCGCACCACCTGCTTATCGAGCGTCGCCCCATCGCTCAGTTTGTTCTTGATGGCCAGATCCAGCAGTTCATCGTCGGGAATCGAGTTCCACAGGAAAAACGAGAGTTTCGATGCAAGTTCGAGGTCCGTGATCGGATATTTCTCGCCCGGCTTCAACCCCGCGGGAATTCGCTCGCCGCGATACAGGAAGAACGGGCTCGCCAGTACTCCGGTGACGCCAGATCGAATGCCGGACTCAAACGTTGCGCCGCTCTCGGCCTTAGAACCCGCTTGCTTCACGCCGTCGGCGTAGTACTGCATGAGCTCCGCGAGGTCGTCGCTGGTTACGGGACGACGATACGCCCGCTTCGCCAGGGTCGAGAAAATCTCCCGGGCGCAGGCTTCCGGCGTCTTGGTTTTATCCTTGGCCGGATTACAGGTGAGGATGCGGTCGCGGCTGGGCGTAGAACTGAGGCCGGTCACATCGAACGGACCCAGCAGCTGGAACGAGTTCACGCGGTAGGAACGATCCTGCCCGCCGCCGGGCGTGAACTGCTCCAGTTGATCGTCGGATTCCGCGAAACTCTGGCGCCGGAACGTGACGCCGATCTTGTGCGGTCCGGCCGTCGCCTGGAACTTGATGTTCTTCAGACGGGCATTGACCCGATCGAGCGCGCCGCTCTGCACCTGATCGTAAAGCTTCATGTCTTCTTCGCCGCCGATTACCGTCTGATAGACGACTTTGTTATCGAGCGTCACGACCAGTGGATTCTCGTACTCCATGCCGTTGCCCCAGATATGGGTGGCCATGTCTGCGATGTTGATGTTGTATTGGCCGTCGGCAGGGAGATCCACGTTCGCGAGAATGCCGCCCCGCGTTCCGAGAGGCAATCCGGGAACGTGTGTGAGCTGATTGCCGGAACCTGCGTGGAACGTCCAACCCTGCGCGCGGGAGTCGCGCTTGCCAAGCGCCGTGAGAGCGACGTTATGGGCAGCAAGGACGTATTGCTCAATAAAGGAAGGCGAAACCTGCAGGGCGGATGCGATATTGTCATAACCCTGCGCGACGTCATCCGGCGGCAGCAGATCGGCGCCGTTAACGTCGACCAGGAGCAGATCGCGGACGGCGTTTTCGTACTCCTTGCGATTCAACCGGTGCAGTACCACTTGATCGGTGACGTACGCCTGGGTGGGAAGCTTGTCGAGCGAACCTTCCAGCCACGCGACCAGCGAGTCGACCGCCTTGCCGTCCGGCTGCTTCGCACCGGGAGGCGGCATGACGCGGCCGCGCAGCTTGCGCACAGCTTTCTCGAAACGTTCCGGATCCTGGGCGATGGTGGCCGCAGTGATGCCTTCGAAGCTGACGCCGCCAGTCTTGGCTCTGTCGTTGTGGCAGCCCACGCAGTATTGCTTCATGGTGGCCAGCTGAACGTCAGCCGGATCCGGCGCTTGGCTCGCAGACGGGACGTTAAACACGGCAATCAGGCCGAACGCGGCGATCAAAGGAATCGAGTTTTTAATATGTCGCATCGTCATTATGCATCCGGGGAAAGGTAGGCCCACAGGCTCTCGAAAGAGCGGCGAATGAATTCATCCGGGTTGCCCATCTTGGCTTCGAATTCCTTGGCCGGCTTGGCCTCGACCCCTTCCGACGGACTGTGCCCTTTGTTCAGCATCTGATTCAGACGGTCGTAGATAGTGCCGTACATGTCGACCTGCTCGGCGATGTCGGCAAGGCTGAGCAGGGGACCGACCGCGGGAACGATCTTCGTATCGCGGTTGCCATCTTTGGACACCACGCTCTGAATGCGCTGCAGCCCGCCCACAATGCCGCCGATCCAGCCTCCGGTCCACCAATCGACCACAGGCCAGCCCTGACCGTACGCCGCGTCGCCCACCGCAAGGACGTTCTGCTGCGGGAAGTAGACGTACAGATCGCCGTCCGTGTGCGCCGCGTCGGAGATGTAACCGTACCGGATTCCGTTATCGAGGGTGCCCTTGTCGTAGAAGGTTTTGTTGGGCTGGGCGACCTTGGCTAGCTTCTTGAATTTCTGTCCGTTCCACGGCCACGTGATGTTTTGCTGCAGCCAGAGCCGCGTGTTTTCCTGGGCGATAATCGTGGCGCCGGCCATACCCAATGTCTCGTTGGAGCCGGTCTGCTCGGGATGCCAGTGGGTGTTGAACAAGGTCCGCACAGGACCACTATTGGGTAGGGCAGCCACCGCTTGTGCCAGCGCGCCGGAATTTTGCGCGAGCCCGCCATCCACCATTACGACTGACTCGGCGCCCGTGCGCGCGATTACGTTCGCCCCCGCACCGTTCAACAGGTACAAGTTCTCGCCCAACTGCGTAGCCGTGATTTTCGGGGCCTGGGCGAAGGCGAAGGGCGCCGCGAGACCTACTGTCGCGGCTTTCAAGAACGTCCTACGCGTTGAAACGAACATAGTTATAGCGCTGTTACAGTATACTCCCGGGACGCCCGGAGTGCACCCCCTACTGGTAACCCTCAATACTTGCAGGATTCTTGAGTTAAACTGAGAAAGATGAGCCAGATCCTGCTTGATGCGCTACTTCCAAATCGCGCCTGGTGGTCCAGGGTCCGTGGTCTCCAGGACGGACGGACGAGAATCGCCTATTTCGCGCTGCGATTCGGCGTTGCCGTGTTGGTGGCCGCGGTAATCTGCACTTTTGCGATCCGCCAGCATCCTCAACTCAGATAGCCTTTAAACAATTCCGGACTTAGCGCTGCTGAAGTTCCGGAGCTGCTCCCGGAGCAGGAGGCTGAGGCTTCGCCGGCTGCACAGGTGGCGGAGCCGGTTTCGGCAACTCTGCCTTCCCATCCAGCGCGAACACGAACATCATCGGCGGGTTGTCGATCTTCGCGTCATTCGGACCCACCGTAATCGCGGGACGCCCCAAGCCGCCCTGAAACGCCACATATTGCTTGCCGTCGACTTCATACGTGATCGGCGGAGCCATGCCCGTGCGCCCTGTTTGTACCTCGTACAGGATCTCGCCCTTGTCAGCGGTCACTGCGCGGAAGCGCCCGTCGTTCATCACCTGAAACACCAGGTTCCCTGCCGTTGCGGCCGTTCCGCCGCCGATGCCTCCTCCGCCGTCGACGCGCCATACCAGTTTCTGATTCACCGGGTCCCACGCCTCCAGCGCCCCGCGCATGCCTTCGGCCGTGGGCGGACCTATGGCTGGACTGTCGATTAACTTCGGCGTGCCGCTGCCGCGCGAGTAGCCCGTCGTGCCCGGCTGGAGCTCTTTGGTGGCCGCATAGGTGAAGGGCATCAGGGACACGGAGATATACACGTAGCCGGTCGCGGGACTAAAGGACATGGGCGACCAGTTGTGCGCGCCGCCGCCCGTCGGGAAAATCGAGATCGGATCGAGGTCGTAGTAGGCCGCGGGATTCACGATCGGGCGGCCCTTGGCGTCCAGTCCGAGCGCCCACGTGGTCTTGACGAAAGGTGCGCCGGAGATGAACTCGCCCGTGATCCGATCCAGCACCCAGAAGAAGCCGTTCTTCGATGCCTGCGTGATCACCTTGCGCTGTTTGCCCTTGATGTTCAGGTCCAGCAGCATCAACTGCTGCACGCTGTCGAAATCCCAGTTGTCGTTCGGCGTGGTTTGGAAATGCCACTTGAGCTGGCCGCTGTTGAGATCCACCGCCAGGATCGATGAGGTGTACAGATTGTCCACGCCCTGCGCGCCACGGAATTTCTGCACCCACGGTTCGGCGTTGCCCGTGCCGACGTAGACCAGGTTCGCGTCGGGATCGTACGCAAAGCCGTCCCAGACCGCTCCGCCGCCGCCCTTGGTCCAGAAGTCGCCGCCCCAGGTCTTGAGAGCGGCTTTCATCGCATCGTTCTCCGGCGGCAGTTCCGGATTGCCGGGAACCGTATAGAACTTCCAAGCCTGATGCCCCGTCGTCGCGTCAAACGCCGCGAAAAATCCGCGCGTGGGCTTATCGCCGCCCGACGCCCCGATGATCACCTTGCCGCCCGCGATGCGCGGAGCCATGGTCAGCGTGTAGAGATCCTGCGGATAGGCTATGCGCGATTCCCACACCGGCTTGCCCGTGATCGCGTCCAGCGCCTGCAGCCGGCCGTCGATGATGGGAGCGATGATCATGCCGTTGTAAATCGCAATGCCGCGATTCACGATGCCGCAGCAGATCTTCGGCCGCACCGCGGTTTGGTTCACTTCCGGATCCCAGCGCCACAATTCCTTGCCCGTGCGCGCGTCTAACGCGTACACTACGCTCCACGTCGTGATGCCGTAGAGGGTGTTGTTCCACATCAGCGGCGTGCCTTCCTGATTGCCGCCCCCGGCGCCGGTTACGTAGGACCACACCAGACCCAGGTTTTTAGCATTCGTATCGTTGATCTGCTTCAGCGGGCTGTAGCGCGTCTCGCCTTGCGAACGCCCGTAGGTAAGCCAGGAGCCCGGCAGTGCATCGTTCGCGGCGCCGGCGCTGCGCAGCACCTTGCCGTCTACGTTTACCGGCTTGGCACTCTGTTGCTGTGCCGGCAGCTGCGTGCCTCCAGCGAATACCAGGATCCCTGCCGACAGAACCACGTCCCTCCACACAGCTGTACGCACGGAAAGCGTCCTCCTTTGGGTCATCCGATCAAAGGTATCACGTTCAGCCGGCATGAGCCCTGCCAGTTTCAGTGTCCGAAATACACGCTCAAAGCCCGGTCAATATCTTCCCGGGTGGGAGCCGGCTTACGCTGCTCAAAGATCGCGGTGCCGCAGATGTTTTCCGCGATGTCGCGAGGGAAACAGGCCCGCAGCCCCTCCGGAGAATACTTGGCGCACTGCTGCGCCATGTACTCTTCCGTTTCCGGGGTACACGGGATGTTGGCCCCCTGGAACACCGTCTGCACCAGACTCTTGAACAAATTCGCATCGAGCGGCTCGACCTTGATCTTGTGTTTCAGGCGGCGCAAGAACGCGTCCTCGGCCAAGTCGCTCAAGGCCAAATTAGTCGCGAATACCACCAGCACCTCGAACGGCATCTCGAAACTACCTCCCGAGCGAAGCGATAGCACGTCGGTGCGGCGGTCCAAGGGCACGATCCAGCGGTTCAGCAGCTCGCGCGGCGTGATCCGCTGCCTTCCAAAGTCGTCGATCAGCAGAATGCCGGTATTGGCCTTCATCTGAATAGGTCCGGTGCCGATCCTGGTGACTTCGTCGACGATGGGCTCCAGCATCTCGGCTCGCATTTCCCCGCCCACTTTGACCATCGGTCGCCGGCACAGGACCCAGCGGGAATCCATCTGCGGCTGTTCGTCTACGGCCCGATGAAGCAGCGGATCGTAGACGGTCAGGATCTGGTCCGAGATCTCAACGGCGTAAGGGATCCAAACCAAATCGTCGAAGATCCGATGCAGCCGCTCGGCGATACTGGTCTTGCCGTTTCCGGTGGAACCGTAAAGCAGGATCGTTCCCCCCGTCACCAGTGCCGCCCCCAGGCTTCTGATAACGTGTTCCGGCACTATCAGGTCACTCAAGGCGAACCGCATGCTGGCCACAGTCGCCGAAACACGAATACCTTGTTCGCGAACCGATTCGTTATAGTCCTTCAGGGACACGGGAGCCGGACCCGCGTACTGGCCTTTTTTGAGCGCCACCTCCGCCATGCTCCGGCCCCGGCTGGTCAACGAGATCTCGTAATCGTTGCCCACCATCGCTCGAGTCTCACAAAGCTGCTCCTTGAGAAGATAGCGATAGATCCAGTGAACGATGGCGGGGTTCAGCTTGGACCGTTCGGCCAGTTTCCCAAGCGTGACGATTCCCTCAAAAAAAGCTTGTCTCAGGAGCAGATCGAGGATTAGCCCTTGGCTGATACCGGTTTCCTGGATGCTGGACGGCGCTTTGGGTTGAAACGAAGCACGTTCCATTTGCGATAGCATCTCCCTAAACTATCAGGATTCGACGAATTCGATAGCCCTCGCGGGCGATTGGCGCTACTTTCCGATGGTCACCAGAGTGACGATGTTGAGGGCGCTTTCCGCCATCACGATATTATTGCCGTCACGGGTGGTCATCATGTTGCGCACCACGCCGCCACCGGCGGGGATGGCCCAGGTCTGGAACTTCTCGGTCTTGGGATCGAAGCGCACCAAAGTATTCGGCTTCACGTTCGACTCGCTGTACCAGATGGCTCCGTCGACGACGGTGATGCCGTAGGGCTGCGAATCGCGTCCGCTGGGGGACGGCCATTCTTTCTGTGCGCCGGTCTTGGGATCAAGGCGGCCCAGATAACCGCGGGCGTAATCGGCGTAGTAGATCACGTCATCTGGAGTAATGGCGATGCGGCGCGGACGGGCGTTCGGATTGGTCAGCGTCCACTCCTTGATTTTCATGGTGACCGGATCGATGGCGGCTATCTTGGGCGCCGTGAACTCGCAGTAATAGGGAGTGCCTTTGGAGTCGACCACCATGCCGTAGGGGTTCGAAGGTTTGGTGGGCGAATCGACCACCTTAATATCGCCAGTGGCCGGATCCAGGCGTCCGACCTTCTGGGAATTCTGCACCGTGAACCAGAGAATTCCTTTCTGGTCGAAGAGGGGCGTGTGCGGATCGCGGGCATCGGCGGGAAGTTTGTACTCGGTGAACTTCTCTGTCTTCGGATTAAGCTTGCCGATGTAGCCTTTGGAATTTGCCGTAAACCAGATGTTGCCGTCCTTGTCCTCGACCAGTCCGTGCGGACCGGAGCCGGGAATGGTCGGACGGAATTCCTGGATCTTGCCAGTTTTGGGGTCTATGCGGCCGAGCACGTTGGCGTACTGGCCGGTGTACCAGATGTAGCCGTCGCGGGCCGCCAGAGGATCATGCGGGCGCGATCCGGCAGTGGGCAGGGTCCATTCCTTGAAACTGACTTTCACCGCGCCGGGCCCATTTCCGGGAATGATGACGGCCTTGGGAACGTTGCCTTCTGGAAAACTTTTGGCGAGGTAATCGGTGACCATCGCCGTCTGGCTTTTGGGGACGTCGGCGCCGGCGGCGACCATGCGCTCTACCAGAAGTTTCCAATCCGCAGGCGTGTGCCCCGCCCCCGTGATGAGGCTAAGGGCATGGCAAGTAGTACAGGCGGTTTCGACGATGGCCTTAGCATTTCCGGCGGGCAGGGACTTCTGTTGAGCGAATATCGCGGAGCAAAGGGCAATTCCCATGAGGAAGCGAACTGGGTTCTTCATATAGATCTCCTGGCTACCAACGGTATTCTATACAATGTGGTGAGGCCAACGCGATGAGGATGACCACATTATGGCCGGCCGCTCTGCTGGCGAGCGCGTTATCGGCGCAGTGGCTGAACTATCCGACCAAAGGGATCCCGCACACAGCCGACGGCAAACCGAATCTTGCGGCGCCAGCGCCGCGAGCGGCAGATGGGAAGCCGGACTTATCCGGAGTCTGGGAGGCGGACGGCCAGACGTATTTCTTCGACCTGGCGGCCGGGCTGAAGCCGGAAGATGTTGTCCCTCAGCCGTGGGCGAAAGCGCTGCAGCAGAAATACGAGGACAACCTGCACGCTGACGATCCGCTGGCGCATTGCCTGCCGCACGGTGTTCCCCGCATCAACACCAACGGCCTGTTTCCGTTCAAAATCGTCCAGACTCCGGGCCTGGTGGTGATTCTTTATGAGCAACTGAATCAGTTCCGGCAGATTTTCATGGACGGGCGCACTCTGGCGAAAGACCTGAATCCCACCTGGCTGGGTTATTCGACGGGCCATTGGGACGGCGACACATTGGTGGTCGATTCGACGGGGTTCAACGGGAAGGCATGGCTGGATACCCAGAAGGGGCATCCGGCGTCGGAGGAACTCCACGTAACCGAGCGCTTCCGGCGCAAGAATTTCGGAACGTTGGAAGTCGTCGCCACGATCGACGATCCCAAGGCGTACGCCAAGCCCTGGACGACCACGACGCAAAAGATGTTTCTGCAGCTGGACACCGATCTTCTGGAATTCATCTGCGGTGAAAACGAGAAGGACGCTCCGCATATGGTAGGCAAGTAGCATGCGCCTCACGCTGCTGGGGGTCATGGTGGCCGCAGTGTCGTGGGCGCAATCGGATCTGGTCCTGACCAACGGGAAGATCATCACCGTCGACGAGCGGTTTTCGATCGCGCAGGCGGTGGCGATCCGGGGCGACCGCATTGTAGCGACGGGAACGAATCAGGAGATCGCCCGACTGGCGGGTCCCAACACGCGCAGGATCGACCTGAAGGGGCGGGCGGTGATCCCGGGCTTGATCGACAATCACATGCATCTGCTGCGGGCAGCGTCTACCTGGGATAAAGAACTGCGCTTCGACGGCGTGTATTCGCGCAAGCAGGCGACGGAGATGCTGCGGGCGCGAGTGAAAGCGGCTGGAAATACCGGGGACTGGATCTACAACATCGGGGGCTGGGCGCATCAGCAGTTCACGGACGATCCGCGGCCATTTTCGCGCGAGGAGCTGGATCAGATCGCGCCGAATAATCCGGTGGCGCTGCAGGAATCCTACTATCAGGTGTTTCTGAACAGCAAGGCTTTAGGGATTCTGAAGATCGAAGCGAATGCGCCGGATCCGCCGGAATTCGTCAAAGGATCGATCCTGCGGAATGCAGCGGGGAAGCCGACGGGCGTGGTCCGGGGAGACATCGCGGCAACGCGGGTAGTGGCGAATAAGCTTCCGAGGGTCGCGCCGGATCAGCTTGAGGCAAGTGCCGCGAATCTGGTTCGCGATATGAATCGCGCGGGGCTGACATCGGTAGGGGTTCCGGGCTGCGATGCCGATGTTCTCGCGATTTTCGAGAAATGGAAGGCCGAGGGGCGTCTTAACGTGCGGGTGTTTTGTATCAGCGGGGCGGCGGCGGGAAATCCCGAGGCAGTGGACCGGTCGATCCAGCAGCTCGCGCGGATGAAGCTGTTTCAGGGCGACAGTTACATCGACGAGGTGTCGTTCGGAGAGAGCGTGTACTCGCCGCTGCATGACCCAATGTTTACGCTAACGTCGAATCCGACGCCCGCGCAGCTCGAAGCGTGGCGCAAGATGGCGATGGCGATCGCGCAGGCTGGGCTGCCGCTGCACGTGCACGCGGAGCTGAGCACCACGATCGATGCGTTTCTGGATCAGATTGAGGCGGTGAACAAGGAATATCCGATCAAGAACCTGCGCTGGGCGCTGGCGCACGTGAACCAGATCAACGCGTCCGAGCTCGAACGCATGAAGAAGCTGGGGATGTATGCGGCGGTGCATCCGTGGGCGGTGATCAACGGCGGGATCATGCACGACGGCGATACCTTATATAAGGGCTTCGGGGACGGGGCGTACGATATGCCGCCGCTGGCGACGATTCAGAACAGCGGCATTCTGTGGGGACTCGGGACCGACGGGACGGCAGCTAACCAGACCCTGCCGTTCATCACGCTGTCTTTCGCTGTCACCGGCAAGATGGCGGGTGGAATGAAGGTGAACCGGCAAACCATCAGCCGGGAAGACGCGCTGATCGCGCACACGCGCAAGAACGCGTTCTTCGTTTTTCAGGAAGATAACCTGGGCTCGATCCAGGCGGGTAAGCTGGCGGACCTGGTGGTGCTCGATCGCGATTACCTGACGGTTCCGGCGGACCAGATCAAGGACATCCAGCCGGTGATGACCGTGGTGGGGGGACGGATCGTGTACGAGGCGCAGACGCCAACAGCAGTCCGATAGCAGCTGGCTTCATCGTCTAAATTCAGTTCGTCTTTCGTTCGGTAGCGGCCAAGAACTCCCGCTCGAACTCGAGATACTCGTTCGGCTCCAAGAAATACGGAAACAGGCTCTTAAGTGCCAGGAATTCTTCCTTCGTAATCCAATTAGGGAGATCTGCTCTCACTTTGGCATGGGCCGGCAAGTGCTCGTAAAACGCTACGCTGGCCGCAGTTTGGAGGTCGTCGTCCCCAGATTCAAATTCGGACCAGTGCGCGTATCGAAAGATGTTTTCAATCAGATGTTCATCACGGGGGGTTGTTTCGTATGCTCGTTCCAACTCGATGTGAAGATCTATCCACATACTCATCGGATTTTCCGCATTCATTATCGTTTCGCGAAGGCCCGGCAGGAGCACCAACGCTTTTTCTTGCCATGAGGTCACCTGAGCCATAAATATGGCGGGCGGACACGTCGGCTACGAAGCCCGGTAGTTACCCCTTTAGAAAAGCTTGTAACTCCGCCAAGGTTTCCTTGGGAGCGCTTTCCTGAAGGTTGTGGCTGCCGTCGACGGGCTTGCCGCTGACTTTGGTGCCTTCCTCCTTCCAGATTCCCAGGACATCGTCGAACAGCCGCGGATAAAGGCCTTTGCCTGCCCACAGCGCGAGCAGGGGGCAAGTGATCTTCTTCCCGGCCTTGATATCGTCGTGATCGATCTTCAAATCGACAGAGGCTGAGGCGCGATAGTCCTCGCACATGCAGTGCTCCATCTCGAATTTCACGCGGTGGCGCGAGTACTCGCGCTGAACATCGTTGGTGATTCCCCTCTCCGCCTGGCGTTTGGCAGCGGCGACGAGGTCGTTTTCGGGGCCGGGCGCCGGCAACAGGTAAGTGAACCAATGCGGGTACCCGCGCACGAAATCGAGTGTGACGTGGGAGTAGAGATAGTGGGCGGGGACAATATCGAACACCGCTAGCTTTAGAACACGGTCCGGGTGATCGATCGCCATTCTTCGTCCGACGCGTCCGCCGCGGTCGTGCCCGACCATGCGGAACTGGCGGAAGCCCAGGTGTTCCATGACCTCGACACCATCGAGCGCCATGGGACGCTTGGATTGCTGGGAATGATCGGGCTGGTCTGCGGGCTTGCTGGAATCGCCGTAGCCACGCAGGTCGCACAGCACTAGCGTGTACTCCTTAGCCAGATCCGGAGCAATGATGCGCCATGTGATGAGCGAATCCGGAGCGCCGTGGAACAGGAGCACCGGCGGGCCCGAGCCCCCGATCAAGGTATTTATTTCGGCGCCCGAAGTCTTGATGCGCTCATTGCGGAAACCCTCCGGGAAAAACTTTTTCCATGCCGAGGTATCCTCCGTGGCGGGAGTATCCTGCGCCAGTGCCTGGGTGGCAGAAGCCAACGCGGATGCGCCCGCGGCCAAGGCGGTCTTCTGCAGCAAACTGCGGCGAGTCTCGGACATGAATTTTCTCCCTGTAAACTAAACCGAGATAGCTTCCATCTTCAGCGGACCCGTGCTATCGCCCATCTTCTCGATCGGCACGCCGGCCTTGTCAAGAATGGCCACCAGCAGATTCGCCATGGGGGTATCCATCTTGTAATCGAGATGATAACCCGTCTTGAACCTGCCGCCAAGCTTCCCGGCCAGAAGCACCGGCATATCGGAATGGCGGTGCAGATTCCCGTTGCCCATGCCGCTGCCGTACATGATCAGGCTGTGGTCGAGCAGGGTGCCGTCGCCGTCCGGAGTCGCCTGCATCTTCTCCAGCAGGTAAGCCAGCATCTGCACATGATACGTATCGATGCGGGCTTTTTGCGACATCAGATCGGCGTCGTCCCGATGATGCGAAATCAGGTGATGCTGCCCGGGGATGCCGATCATCGGATACGTGCGGCCGCTCAGTTCGCGCGCCATGATCAAGCTGAAGACGCGGGTCAGATCGGCGCGGTAGGCCATGATCTGGAGGTCGAACATCAGCTTGGTGTGCTCTTCAAAGCTGTCCGGGATTCCCACCGGGCGATCCGGCAGTTCGAAGTTCTGCGCAGTCTTCGATTCCGTGCTCTGAATACGTTGTTCGATGTCGCGGACGGAGTCGAGATATTCCCCGAGCTTGGACCGGTCGCTGTTACCAAGACTGCTGGCCAGGCCGCTAGCCTCTTCCATCACCGAATCCAGAATGCTGCCTTCTTTCTTTGCGCGGGCCAGACGTTGCGCGCTGGAGCCGCCGTCGCCGAACAGGCGCTCGAAGATCACGCGCGGCTGATTCTCGCACGTATTGGGCGTGGTCGGATTGCGCCAGGAAACGGTGTTGACGTAAAAGCAATCGCCCGAATCGCAGGAGCCCGCCGAGGCGGTATCGACGGTCATCTCGATCGAAGGAATCTGCGAGTTCCTGCCGATGACCTGAGCCGCCAGCTGATCCGCGGTGGTAGCGAGCTTTACTTCGACGCCGGGGCGCGTGCGGTCATAAGCGTGAACACCAGTGAGCCAGGCCGCCGACGCGCGGGTATGATCACCGCTGCCGTCTCCCTTGGTATCCGCCTCCAGGTGCGACAAACCGGTAAGGACGTTGAACTGGCCGTTCAGTTTCTCCAGAGGCTTCAGGTTGGGCGTCAATTCGAAGCCATAGCCGAGCTTGGTGGGCTTCCATTGATCGAAAATGACGCCGTGCGAAACATAAACCCATCCTAGACGCGGGGTAGAAGGAGTGGCGGCGGAGAGCGCGGGGATCATGGAATCCAACATGGGCAGCGCCAGCGAGGCTCCCAGACCCTTCAACATGGTCCTGCGGGCCATTCTCTTTTTGGTGATGAACGTCATGGGTTCTTCCTTTCATTATTCATGTCAGGCTTCGCGTCGGGCTTTACGGTTCTCATCTGAAACGGGGCGCTCTGGATTACGCCCAGCACGAGTGCATCGAATTTATAATCGTTGGCGGCGGCGTCGCGGACAATCCTGCGCACCGCCGGCGCATCGAAATATTGCACGTTACGCCCGATGCCGTACATCAGAAGTTTGTCTGTCACCGCGGCGACGAATCTCTGCGGGTCCTTGAGGATCAATTGTTTCACGCCTGCCAGGCCGTCCACCACGGTCCCGTCCGCCAGTTTGCTCGAGACGTCGATGGCATTGACGCCGTCATGATCGCGCCATTTACCCACGGCGTCGAAGTTCTCCATCGCGAATCCGATAGGATCCATACGCGCGTGGCAATTCGCACACGCGGGATTTGCACGATGCCGAACCATGGCTTCCCGCAGTGTAAGTTGTTCGCCGGACTTCGCGCCATCCGTGCTCAGAGACGGAACATTGGGCGGAGGAGGCGGCGGCGGCGATGCCAGCAGGTTCTCCAAGACGTATTTGCCGCGCAGCACGGGCGACGTGCGGGTTGAGTACGACGTCAGGAGCAAGATGCTGCCCTGTCCCAGCAGCCCGCCGCGGGGGCTGTCCTGGGGGAAAGTGACGCGCTGGAATTCAGCTCCGCGAATATTGGGAATGCCGTAGTGCTTGGCCAGACGTTCATTTACGAAAGTGTAGTTCGCCGTCAATAGTTCCAGAACACTGCGATTTTGGAGCAAGACACTATCGAGGAAGAGCTGGGTTTCTTTCTCGAAAGACTCCCGCAGGCCCTCGTCGAAATCGCGGAAGACGAACAGGTCCGGAGCCTTAACGTCCACGTCGCGCAGGTAGAGCCACTGTGCGGCGAAGTTGTTCACCATGGACTCGGAACGCGGGTCAGCCAGCATGCGCGTTACCTGCTGCTTTAAGACTTCTGGCTGCTTCAGCTGACCGGCCGCCGCGACGTTGAGGAGTTCGTCGTCGGGGATGCTGCTCCATAGGAAAAACGAAAGTCGCGAGGCAAGTTCCAGATCGTTGACGGCGTGGACCGTTCCGGACGCGGCTCCCGCGGGATTGCGCTCGATACGATAGAGGAACTGCGGGCTCACCAGGAGGCGTTCGATGCCTCTTTGAATTCCGAGGTCGAAGTCCCGTTCCTGGCGCCCTTTATCGTAGAACGCCAGCAGCGTAGACATGTCCGCTTCGGTCACCGGGCGGCGGTATGCACGACGAGCCAGGGTCGAAAGAATCTGCTTGGCGCAGGCCAACTCGGCTGCGGTGTTGGCGGGGCGGCACGTGAAGATTCGCTGGCGGCTGGGCGTGTCGCCCGGTCCGGTCGCGTTATAGGGTCCGCGAATGGTGACCGAGGCGATAGCCGGCTGGGTTCCGCGGCTGCGTTGCCTGGGATGCAGCGTGGCTTCGTCCAGCGCTTCGGTTTTCTGGACGAAGGTCACGCCGATAACTCTGGGTCCGGCCTTCACAGCGATCCGGAAATCCGTGGGGCTCGGGCCGCCGCGTCCACGTGCGCCGCCTCGTCCGCCTCGTCCACCGCCGCCGAGCGTCACGAGTTCCTTGCGCTCTCCATCCACAGTGACTTCAAGTTGATGCGGATCACGGGCTCCGCCCGCCAGCTCGATTTGGATTTCATACTCGCCATCCAGCGGAAAATAGCTGCGAATCGCGGTCCCGCCGCGCGTTCCGAACGGCAGATCCTCCAGCTGCGAATCCTGAGGCCCTTCGAGCGCCGTCCGGTAGATGTTCACCATCAACGGCATGGCGGGATCGCCCACCGCCAGGCGGCTGATCTTGGTGGACGCGTCCAGATAGCGCTCCATGGTGGCGGGAGAGACGTACAACAGGTCGGCGATGTTGTCGAAACCGCTGGAGGCATTGTCGGCCGGCAGCAGGAGCGTGTAATCCATCTCCTTGGGCAGGTTGTCCAGAGCGAGAAGATCGCGAATAGCGTTGTGGTATTCGGTGCGGGTCAGGCGGTGCAAGTTGGGGAGATCCCCGGGATTAGGCTTGGCGGCAGCGGCGCGGTCGAGCTCGGTTTCAAGGTAAGACGCAATTTTGTCGTAGGTGGCCGCGTCGGGGCGCGGCATCGGCACGGGCGGCATGGACCTGGCGCGAAGCTGCTTGATCGCCCGCTCCCAGGTTTCGGCATTGCTCGAGACGTTAGCGAGAGTGGCAGGGTCGAGGACCACGCCGCCGGTCTTGAGAGCCGCGCTGTGGCATCCCACGCAGTATTGTTTGATGGCGGCACTGGCCGCCGCGCTGGCAGGCTGCGGTGGGGGCGTCTGGGTCCGGCCACTCTTGGCAAAGAAAAAAGCTCCAAGAACCATACTCGCCATCAACCACTTAGAGTTAATTTTGCCTGACATTGGACCGTTAGGTATTATACAGCGCCTGGATGACGGAAGCGAGGGCGTCCGGACACCTGCATGCAAGGTCCAGCAACCGGCTTTCATGTTACCTATCGACCGGTCAATCTGTCAAGCGCAAGAAAGGCTTGTTTACGTTCTTCCAGTAGGGTAGAATTGACGCCGGATACCCATATGATGACCCGTTTGGTGGCAGGGATGATGTTGCTGGCAGGTGCGCTTTCGGTCCGTGCCGCGACGGATAGCCGACTGATTGACGCCGTCAAGCGAAGCGATACCGCCGTCGTCAAGGCTCTGCTGGCCAAGAAGGTCGACGTAAATGCGCAGGATGCGGACACCTCCACGCCGCTTGATTGGGCGGTGCAGTCCAACAACCTGGGAATCGTGAATCTACTCATCGACGCGGGCGCTAATGTGAGCGCAGCGACGCGCTACAAAATTACACCGCTTTCGCTTGCATGCACCAACGGGAATGCCCCGATTATCGAACGTTTACTACAGGCCGGAGTCGACCCCAACGGCACGTCGGAGGAAGGCCAGACCGCCCTGATGACCGCTGCCCGGAACGGCAAGGTGGACGCCATCAAGATGCTGCTGAGCCACGGCGCGAAAGTGAATGCGATCGAGCCCTACAAAGGCCAAACGGCATTAATGTGGGCCGCCGGTGAAGGAAATTCAGATGCCGCAGCCTTGCTGATCGAGTTCGGCGGCGACGTGAAGGCCAAATCCAAGGCCGGATTCACGCCCCTGCTGTTTGCCGTAATGAACAACCAGATCCCCGCCTTGAAGGTTCTCCTGGAGCACGGTGCGAGCGTCGAGGACCGCGCGACCGACGGCAGCACGACACTGAACATGGCCATCATCAACGCTTATTACGACATGGCATCGGTTCTTCTGGATTACGGCGCCAACCCCAATGTGCAGGATCTGAACGGGACTCCTCTGCACTCGCTGGTTTGGATGCGCAAACCAGGCACGTCCTGGGAAGCCGCGGCCACGGCGACGGATCCGATCACGGTTCCTCGTCCCAGTGGGCAACGAATGACAGATCTGCAGCTAGCCGCGAAACTGCTGGAGAAGGGCGCCGATCCGAATGCACGCATTACCTGGAAGGAAATGCCCATGACCAAAGGGCTCGGCACAACCAGGAATCCTCCCAATATCAACCTGGGGCGGCATTATTTAAGCTTCGTGGGATCGACGCCGTTCTATAACGCGGCGCGTAACGGCGACCCGGCCATGATGAAGCTGCTGGTGGAACATGGAGCGGATCCGAAGATTCCAACCACAGTCGGCGTCACTCCGCTGATGGCTGCGGCTTGTTTGGATTACTACGAAGGCGAAACACCCGGCCCGTTGACGGGCGTTTCGGAAAGCGATCGGCTGGAAGCGGTGAAGCTGGCTCTGGATTTGGGCAACGATATCAACGCCAGGACCCACCTGGGCGACTATCCAATGACCGGCACATCGGAATCCATGCTGGCTCACTATCCCGACAACTTCGACGATCTGGCCAATCTCGGCGTGGGAGATCCGCGCTGGGATGGCTTTACCGCTCTGCACGGGGCGGTGCTGTGCAACCAGCCTTCCATCTTGCAATTTTTGGTGGACAAGGGCGCGGATCCGACCATCAAGAGCAGGCTGGGCTGGACGCCGTTCACGATCACGCAGGGCATCTTCATGGCGAATTCGAAGAAAGAATTCCCGGTGGCCGCGCAAATCCTAAAAAAGGCAATGGCTCAAAAGGCCCAGATCGCCAGCCGCGAATAATCAGTATTTGCCCGCCAGTCGTGCCCAAAGCGGCAAGGCACCTCTTCCGGAGATTCCGACGGTTTATTTGCCGACCAGGCGATCTACGTCCACGTTGAACTCATTGCAGACGTACTCATGGATTTCCCAGGTGGTGCTGAGAATATGAGCGCGTTTAAACGTGTGCGGTTTAGTAAAGGCACCCGGATCCTCCATAGTGATCTCGACATCCAGATGTCCCAGATCCGGCCGTGAATAGCGTTCGATGACGTGCAGTTTGTCGGTGTGCGGCGCTCCGCGGCCATTCAGCCAGGTCTTGTCGTTGAAGTTCACGGTGTCGACCACCAGCGTGTCGCCCTGCCAGGACGCGATGGAATCGCCCATCCAGGAAGGATCCAGGTCTTTGTCGTGTTCGCGCTTGAAAAGAAACTGCCGGAAGCTGTGGACGTTGCCTTCAAGGAGCATCACGATCACCTCGGGGGACTGCACGATCTTGAAGGGATACGGCGTGATCCGCGGGACGCCCGCGGGCAGGCATTTGGCTTCCGGATCCTCGCGGCCTTGGGTCGCCTGGCGATCTTGCATGAGCTTCTGAGCCCAGGGCTGTAAGGGCAGAGGTCCGCCCATGTTGGCGAAGCTATAGTTTCCGGAAAGCCAGACGCCGGAGAGATTGGGTTTCCTATCGGCCTCGCGAGGCGTGGGACCGACGGGCGGGGGCGGCAGATTTTCGTCACGCACTCCGTTGACCGCGATCACGCCGCCAGGTCCTCCGAGATTTTTCCCTTTGACGCTTCCTTTTTCTGTGGACTGGGCGGCGGTGCGTAGCGGCGCGAGCGAAAGCATCGCGGCCATGGCGGCCGCCGCGGCTACGGACGATAGGAACGTCCGGATCACTTGGTAGGGCCTCCATCGTCGGCGGAGGTTCCCGCAAAGACGGTCTTGCCGCTGGCCAGCGTGACCATGCGCGCATTTCCGTGAAGCGATCCATCGGTCAGCGGCCGGGGATCCTTGGCGAAATAGCCGTCCACGGTAACCTGGTCGCCTTCCTTGAGCGAATCGCGCTTCCAGCCGCGGCGCAGCAGCGCATTGGGACTGCTGGTTTCAAACGCGTACCGGGTGACTTTCCCGCTGGTGTCCTTGGAATCCACGTAGATATACGCGTGCGGATTCACCCACGCCAGCTTGGCAACGACTCCCTTCACGGTGACGGGCTTGTTTGCGTCGTATTCTGCGGAAAAGGAGTGGTGGGCGAAGGCAGGAAGGGCGATCAGCAGCACCAAAATGGCGGCAGGGGCTCTCATGGAAATAACCTCCTTAGGCGGAGTGATAAACTCTCGGGAAGGATAACATTTCATGAGACCTGCGTTCACCCTGGCGTTCGTTCCGGCGTTCAACGCTGCTCTACCCACCGCCCGCGCCGCGGATTGCGATCGGGAATGTCTGCGGGGCGTCATCACCCAATACCTGAACGCGATGGTTGCCCATAATCCGGAGGCTCTCAAGGTCAGCGATAAGGTGCGTTTCACCGAAAATACCGTGACGATGAGGCTCGGCGATGGGTTGTGGAAGACTGCGTCGGGCATCGGGACCTATCGACAAGACATTCTAGACGTTGCCCAGGGAATGGCAGCTTCGCAGGTGATCGTGGAGGAGGGCGGGACGCCGGTCATGCTGATGCTGCGGCTGAAAATCGCGGATAAAAAGATCACCGAGGTGGAGACCCAGGTGACGCGGCCGCAACCAGGACGCGCTGCCTTCAGCATTAAGACCATTAACCCGGCCATGAACGTAGTACCGAAACGCGGGCAGCTGAACTCACGCGCGGAGGCGATCAAGATCGCCCGAATTTTACCCGGTGGGCTGAAGATCGGCAGCTTCGGGAGGTGAATGCGCCTTTCGCGCCGGACGCTTATCGAATCGAAAACGGAATGACCACGGCCGGAGCGGGCTGCGGGCGCGCGGGCTGCGAGAACATCAAGACTCAAACCATCATGAAGCATCCGGCGATTACCACGCGCGTGGTGAGCGTGGATGAACAGATGGGAATCATCCTGCTGCGGATGAATTTCGGAGATACGGGCTCCTATGGACCGGGGAACGCGCTGATCGTGTGGGAAGCCTTCAAGGTCTATGCCGGCCAGATCCATGCGGTGGAGGCGTTCATACTGGTGATGCCGGCGGGCGCGGGATCGGGCTGGGATTAGAATTCACAAGGAGAATGTCCGCCCGCGGTGCAATCCGAGCAGGATCTGAACCAGGCGGTGCGCGATCAGCTCATGCAGAGTGAGCAGCTCGCGATTCGAGGCAAAGATCGCATCGGCGTCACGCGGGTCGACCGAAGGGCCGCCGGCTTTGAGCGCATCCGTGGCTTCCTTGATAATCGGATCCGTCATCACCTCGCCGGCCATTTCCCACAGCGTGATGAAGCGGTCCACCGCGGTGGGGAAGCTGACTTCGAAGACGCCGAACTGGCTGGTGGTGCGCGGCGGCTTGTAATCCAGATTGAACGGTCCATTGTAGCCGTGGCTGCGCAGCAGAACCAGCACGTTGAGCCAATCCAGAGGATTCACCAGGCCGACGCCGATATCGACATCGTGCTTGAGGCGGTAGCCGTCGTTGATGTCGAAGTGGAAAAGCTTGCCGGCCACGAGAGCGCGAGCCAGGGCTGCACGCGGAGCCGCGCCCCACATCAGTTCGTGCAGATATTCCGGATTCAGCCCGACCATTTCGGGATGCGTCAGTAATCCGGAAGCGATGAATCCGAGCATCGCATCGCTGGTAGGCAAAAGAATCTCGGCTTGCGGCTCGAAGGGCTTGGCCTCCAGGCAATGCTTCAGGGTCTGACGGCCGTTCTTTTCCGCGACCTCGATATCACGATCGCACGCGGCGTTTAGAGCCTCGGCATACCAGCGCAGAGTCTGGGTTTCCTCGATCGCGCCCTGGACGTAGTAGCCGAGTGATCCGGGCCAATAGACGGCGAAGCTCGCGCCCAGTTCGTGACCGATATCGACGGTGTTTCGCACGCGGAACTTCGCGTATTTCCGAACTTGCGGCGCTTCGGCGGCGGGACTGGCGGCCCATACCGCGTGGTGAAACGTCTCGGCGGTGACCATTGAGCATCGGACGCCGTTGTCGCGGAGAGCTTTCTGGATCTCGCCGACGATCTCGGCCTGGCGATCCGTGCCCATCGCCTCCGTCGGAATCACGTCGGTATCGTGGGTGGTCCAGTAGCCGATGCCGATCTCGGCGAACTTTTGGATGATCTCGCGAAATCCGATCTCGGGCCGCGTGGGTGCGTGAAATAACGCGTGGCCCTGATAGGCCGCGGCCCACTGGGGTCCAGAGATGAAATACTTTCTGCGTATTTCAGGACTGTAAGCCCCGCCACACGCTTTCGTCAGACGGGAAACAAGGGCTTGCTGCTGGTTTTCGGGAATGGGATTCATCGTGATGTCCAATTTTGAAAATTCGTCCGAAACAAACGCTGTACATCGCGCTCAATATCTGCGCGCGTGACGGCACGGCCGTCTTCGGTGAGCAGCCGGTATCGATTCGCGAGGATGGGTACCAGGATCCGGCGCGTATTGCGCCATTTGTAGATCAGCTGCTCGAGGATTCGGGCGTCAGAATGTTGCGGGATGAAACTGGTTCCCAGCATTTCCAGGCGCTCGCGCGTTATCTCCTCCACCATGGACGGATTATTCAGGAACCACCAGCAGCCGAACGGCATAAGATTGGAGAATTTGCGCGCGTACACGCACAACTCGTGCTGATTCTCGCGGCTAAGCACGCTCACCAGGAAGCGATTGTCGGGAAAGTCGCGGCACAGGGTTTCGATCGCGCGCAGATCGGAGCGGCCGGATGCATCGCCCGCCAGGCGGATGGCCGGGTTCACTTGACGACGCACACCGATCATCAAAGAGAGCGGGATATTCAGTTCACGGCAGGCCGGCAATACTGCCTCCGTCAGAAGCTGCGTGCGGCGATCCCCAGCCGGAAACTGGAAAGAATCGGGCAGGGACACGGCCATGTAGACGGCACGCATCCGCGCGGACCAGTGTTCGAGAAATTGGCGGGCTTCCGCCGAAGAGTGCGGCGTTTCCTGATTGAGAAGGCGATCGAGGCGCAGCGCGGCGTGGAACTTTACATCCGGCGTCACGGATTCCCACAGCGGCAATTCTTCGGGGTCGAGCGGATCATTGGTCATGACCACCGATTCGATTCCCGCCAGCCGGAACACGCGGCCGATGTGATCCGACAGATTCTGTTCGCGAAAAAAGTCGCGATAGGGTGTGAGTGTGGGCGCAGAAGTGTCCAGGCCGAACGAATGCAAGACCGCGATCACGCCCCGACTAGCCTCAGAAATCGGGTTGTTGTCGACAAACAGCGTTTCCCAGATCAGGTCGGCGCGCCGCGGGGTGCTGAGCGTCCAGTATTGTTCGGGGTGAATCGGTGAGAAGCGGAATAATTCGGCTTCCAGGTAATGGTAGGTGAGCAAGTGATCGATGCCCCAGAGCCCCAGGCTGCCGAATCCTGGCGCAAACAAGTGAGTGTGGATGTCGATAACCTGCGTGGACGCGAGTACTTCGGCTACTACAGTCTCCAGGCGATCGGGCTCAATCATTAGATTAATGGTAGTCTGCCAAAAGCTATGTATTGGATGGGAGTCGATGTCGGTACGGGTGGAACGCGAGCGCTGCTGATCGACGCGGGTGGCAGGGAAATCGCGGCTGTGACCGCTTTGCACGAAGAAATGCGAATGACTCAGCCCTTATGGGCGGAGCAGCGGCCGGAGGATTGGGCACAGGCAGCAGTGCAGGCAATACGCGGTGTGCTCGGGAAAGCGGGAGCGAGCGGCGATGATGTGCGTGGCGTGGGAATGTCCGGCCAGATGCACGGCCTGGTGGTTCTGGACGGCGACAATGCGGTGATTCGTCCGGCGTTAATCTGGTGCGATCAGCGCAGCCAGCCTCAAGTCGATTTCATCAACGCGAAGCTCGGCAAGGACAAGGTGCTGGAGTACACCGCGAATCCGATGCTGACAGGATTTACCTTACCCAAGCTGCTGTGGGTTCGCGATCATGAACCGCACAAGTTTGAACGGATCCGCAAGCTGCTTCTACCCAAGGACTACGTTCGCTTCACCCTGACTGGAGAGTTCGCGTCGGAAGTTTCCGATGCGTCCGGCACGGCAATGTTCGATGTGATCCGGAGGCGATGGTCTTTTGAAGTGATGGACGGGCTGGGGCTGGATCGCGATATTCTTCCGGCATGTTACGAATCGGCCGAGATCAGCAGCGTGATTTCGACGCAAGCCGCGGCTCTCACCGGGCTCAAGGCCGGCACTCCTGTCGCCGGCGGAGGCGGCGATCAGGCGGCCAGCGCGGTAGGTAACGGAATTGTCGAACCGGGTGTGGTTTCCTGCACGCTGGGGACGTCGGGCGTGGTGTTCGCGCACATGGAAACCGTGGCGTACGATCCGGATGGACGTGTGCACACGTTCTGCCACGCGGTGCGCGATAAGTGGCACGTCATGGGAGTTACGCAAGGCGCGGGACTGAGTCTGCAGTGGCTTCGCAACCAACTCGCGCCGGGCATGACCTACGATGCGCTGACCGAGGAAGCCGCCAAGGCTCCCGCAGGCTCGCAGGGGCTGTTCTGGCTGCCGTACCTGATGGGCGAGCGCACGCCGCATTTAGATCCGCAGGCGCGCGGCGGGTGGATCGGTCTGACGGCGAAACATACCCGCGCGGATCTGATCCGGGCCGTGATGGAAGGCGTCTGCTACAGCCAGAAAGATTGTCTCGACGCGATCGGGAAGCTGGGTATTGCGGCAACGTCGGTGCGAGCCTCGGGAGGCGGCGCCCGCAGCCCCTTCTGGAGGCAGATTCTGGCGGACGTTTTCGGCAAAAGGGTGGCCCGGCTGGAGACGCAGGAAGGTTCGGCATACGGTGCGGCCTTGCTGGCAATGGTCGGGACCGGGGAGTACACTTCCGTTCCCGAAGCTTGCGCCGCGACTATTCGGGAAGCGGACGCGGTAGAGCCTCGCGTGACGGAATCCGCCGTGTACGCGCGGGGGCACGCTGTGTATCGCGCGCTGTATCCGGCGCTGCAGCCCCTGTACGGACGGATGGCATGAAGACCGCATACCGCTGGCGGATATGCGCTATGTTATTTTTCGCCACCACCATCAACTATATTGACCGGCAGGTGCTGGGAGTGCTGGCGCCATATCTCCAGACGGTCATCGGCTGGAACGAGATTCAATACGGCTACATCGTGACGTCATTCCAGGCGGCCTACGCCATTGGACTGCTGGTGTCCGGCGGGGTGATCGATCGTCTGGGTACGCGCATCGGCTACGCGATTTCGATCGCGATCTGGAGCCTGGCTGCGATGAGCCATGCGCTGGTGCAATCGGTGATCGGATTCGCGGCCGCGCGATTCGCTCTGGGATTGGGCGAGGCGGGGAATTTTCCGGCGGCGATCAAAACTGTGGCTGAATGGTTTCCGCGCAAGGAGAGGGCCCTGGCGACGGGCATCTTCAATTCGGGATCGAATGTGGGTGCGATCGTCGCGCCGCTGGCTGTGCCTTGGATCACCTTGCGGCTGGGCTGGCACTGGGCATTCCTGTTCACCGGTTTCCTGAGCGCGACCTGGCTGATAGCGTGGCTGACAGTCTATCGTCGTGGAGGGACGCCTGTTCAAGACGATGAAGAGACGGCTTCCAAGCTCCCCTGGGGGCATCTGCTCGCGTACCGCCAGACCTGGGCATTCCTGCTGGGCAAATTTATCACCGACCCGGTATGGTGGTTCCTGACATTCTGGCTACCGAAATTCCTGAACAGCGAGCATGGGCTGACTCTTACGGATATCGGTCCACCGCTGGTCGCCATTTACGTGATGGCCGATTGCGGAAGTATTGCCGGAGGATGGATCGCGTCTGTTTTTCTGCGGCGCGGATGGAGCGCGAATCGAGCCCGCAAGTCGGCCATGCTGATTTGCGCGTCGGCCGTGGTGCCGGTGATATTTGCGGCGAAAGCGAGAAATTTATGGACCGCGGTGGCGCTGCTGGGTCTGGCGGCCGCTTCCCATCAGGGGTGGTCGGCCAACTTATTCACGCTGGTCTCGGATATGTTTCCGCGCCGCGCCGTGGCTTCCGTAGTGGGCATCGGCGGCTTTGGAGGCGCGGTGGCGGGCATGCTGATCGCAACCTTCACCGGATTCCTGTTGCAGTTCACCGGAAGCTATGTCCCACTGTTTGTGATGGCCAGCTCGGCGTACCTACTGGCGCTCCTGGTGATTCATCTCCTGGTCCCGAAGCTGCAGCCGGCTGACGTCGGTTAAGGGTCGGCCGGGTTTCGCTGATAACCCGGACAGCTCAATACGGGCAGGCGCGGGTACTTCACGAAACGTGCATCCGTCGCGTACAACCGGCACAGGTAGAAAATGCTGCCGCGATCGGAGCGAATCACCTGGACATGCTGACAGTTCGCGCAGAGGCCGACCGATTCTGCGTTTGGGTTTGAGCTCGTGGTCAGGCGGCTTGCGTGTTTGGCTTCCGGGACGCCCATCGCTTGCGCTGCGATTCCGCCATGCGTTTGCGGGTGGCCGCGCTGAACTTTCGTCTTTTCCTGGGTGTGAGCGCCTTGGAGGCCGGTGACGGACCAGCGTCAGCTTTCACACTGGCCATCCACTTAGGAGGGCGGCCGCGGCGTTTCGCCGAACTGCTGACGGCAAGCCGCTCAATGGTCAGAATCGCCTCCTCAAGGCGTTCCTTCTCGGAGCGAAGCTCCGCGAGAATGCTATGAATATCCATGGGAGACCAGTATTGCATGATTTAGCCCGGGGGTGAAAGAGCCCAAGGGTGGCGAGGGTATATGTCAATATGATCTGGGGCTGCCATGAAAAATAGATCACTCTGGATGTCGACGATCGCCGCCAGCGCCGCGCTGGTCCAAACCGGCTTGGCGCAAACGATGCCGCAAGCGGAAGCTGGACGCGCTCTTTTCCAGGCTCGCTGCGCAAGTTGCCATGCCACGGATTTGGGCGGCGGTGAAGGCCCGCAGCTGGCCGGAACTAATTTCATGGTGGGATGGGGAACGCGTACGGCACGCGAGCTGGTCGGCATGATTCGCGCCACTATGCCTCCCGGAAATCCAGGCAGTCTGGATGATGCGGCGTCGATCAACCTGGCGGCGTTCATATTGGCGGCCAATGGAGTCGCGCCCGGCGATCGGGCATTGACGGCCAGCTCGACATATACGATCCGTTCGGTGGCGGCCGGGCGTCCTGCCATCGCACTGCAAGCAGGAGGCGAGGTTGCCGCGGTTTCTTCCGGACCCAAGGGCCTCACAGTCACCGGCGAAGTGAAGAATTATGTTCCCGTGACGGATGCCATGCTGCGTGATCCCGATCCGGGCGACTGGTTAATGATCCGCCGCAACTACCAGGCCTGGAGCAACAGCCCGCTTACCCAGATCAACACCGGCAACGTCAAGCAGCTCCAGTTAGTGTGGTCGTGGGCCATGAATGACAGCACTGCGGCCAACGAGCCGACGCCGATTGTCCACAACGGCGTTATGTTCCTGGCCAACCCCGGGAACATCGTCCAGGCTTTGGATGCGCGCACAGGCGAGCTGATCTGGGAAAACCGGATCGGTCCGGACCTTTCGAATGGACTGGGCGCCATACGCAGCCTCGCTCTCTATCAGGACAAAGTGTACCTGGCGACTACCGATGTGCGGCTGCTGGCTCTGGATGCGCGCAGCGGAAAGATCGTCTGGGAAACGCGCATTGCCGATCCGGCGAAGGGCTACGGCAACACCAGCGGTCCGCTGATTGTGCAAGGGCGCGTCATCCAAGGCATGGGCGGCTGCGACCGTTACAAAGAATCCGGCTGCTTCATCAGTGCTTACGACGCGCAAACCGGCAAGCAGGTCTGGAAATTCGAAACGGTGGCGCGCGAGGGAACTCCGGGCGGCGACACCTGGGGCAAGCTTCCTAACCTGCTGCGGGCCGGAGGCGATACCTGGATCACTGGCAGTTACGATCCCGTGCTCAATCTCCTTTTCTGGGGCGTGGCGCAGCCCAAGCCGTGGATGCGCGCCATCCGCAACACTAACGGAAACGCGCTCTACACCAGCTCGACGCTGGCGCTACGGCCGGGCGACGGATCGCTGGCGTGGTATTTCCAGCACGTCCCGGGCGAATCGCTAGATCTGGATACGGTCTACGAGCGGGTGTTAGTCGACGCCGGCGGACAGAACACTACGCCACAAAACTGGGTGTTCACCATCGGCAAGGACGGGATCCTGTGGAAGCTCGACCGTAAGACCGGCAAATTTCTCGACTACAAGGAAACCGTCTATCAGAACGTTTTCGACAGTATCGATAAGAAGACGGGCGCCGTCCATTACCGCAATGACATCGTCGAGCAGAGTCCGGAAACCTGGGTAGCGTCGTGCCCCTCCACCGAAGGGGGGCACAACTGGCAGGCGATGAGCTATCACCCGGGCACAGCTCAGCTCATCATTCCTCTTAGCCAGACCTGCATGGAGATGTTCGGCCGAAAGACGGATTTTCAGGAAGGGGCGGGCGGAACCTCGGCCAACCGGCGGTTCTTTGAAATGCCCGGCTCGGGCGGCAACGTCGGCAAATTGGCGGCATATGACGTAAACACTCTGAAAGAGGTCTGGAAGGTGACGCAGCGCGCCCCGTTTCTCACGGCGGTACTGTCCACCGGCGGCGGTGTTGCGTTTGTGGGCGATCTGGACCGGGTGTTCCGCGCGGTGGATGTGAAGACCGGGGCGGAGTTGTGGCGAACCCGCCTGCCGACCTCGGTGCAGGGTTTCCCGGTGTCGTTCACAGCGGGCGGCAGGCAGTACATCGCCGTGACGACCGGATTAAACGGCGGCAGTCCGCGCCAGGTGCCGGCGGTAGTTGCCCCGGATGTCCATCACCCGGCGAACGGGAACGCCTTGTACGTGTTCGCGCTGCCCGACCTAAAATAGCCGGGCTAGCGCGCGGTGTGCGACCGAGCTTTATCGAATCTCGATCTTGAGCAAGGCGTCTGAATGATCGTGACGCCAGCCCCAGTAGGCTTGTTGATCGTTCGCTTTGAGTTTGACAAAACTGGTATTTTTGCGATGGTTCTCTTTTACCCACATACGGTAAGCCTGATCTTCGTGACTGTTCCACTGATGATCGTCGTTGTGTTGTTTGTCATGATACGTGCGAGCGTTCTTCTGATCTTCGGCGTGCAGCACGACAGGCGGCATTGCCAATGGAGCGATAAGGGCGGCGCCTAACAACAGCGCATTCCAGAAACTTGACATTATAATTCTCCTGTCCGGGCACAGAGCAATTATCGCGCCACGCATTCGCTGAAAGGTGGGGATAAACGCAATCGACAGAATACAAGGGCGATGCGTGCCTCGCGGACGGTCCGCTGACCGCGCACGCCAATCCAGTCATGCGCCGGATGACGACCGATGGTCAGGCCGAAATTCTACTGGCGTTGGAAGACGAGGTTGAGCAGCTTGTGCTCCGGCCTTTCGACGCTGACCATCATGGCGCCATCCGCCGCAAGACTATAGCTTTCGAGAGTGATGGCGCCGGAGTGCGTGGTGGTTACCTTCAAGACGTCGTCATCCCACTTGGTCTTGGTCTTGTCCTTACCGGTATGAATGGTCGTGCTATTTTTGCTGTTGCCGGTACTGTCGCTGTAAAAGAAGGTCTCAGCGGCGCCTTCATATATGAAACTGCGAGAGACAACGATGACGCCCTGGTGGTCGCTGATCGTTATCGTGCCAGTTTGAACCACAGGCTGGCCAGCAAAGTCGCTCTTGGCGGGTACCAGCGTCCAGGTGCCGTTGAGGGCGCGATGATCGCCCGCGAAGACCGAGGAAGCGAGGAGGAGAGTCGTCCAGACGGCTCCTGCAATTCTAGGGGTTGAATATAACCGCATGCTTTTCTACAGGCACGCTCATGGCCACCGTTGCGCTTCCGGCGGCCTTAGTGGCGGTCGGCGGTTTCCGGGCGAGGGCGATGCAGAAGATCGGGCAGAAACTCCCGAACGACATTGAGTGCGGCCGTGGTGCCAAAGGAAATGCCGGCGTTCTCCGCAATATTATGGGCGCCCTTCCAGCTTTCCGGCCCCCAGATACTGGCGATGGCACTTGCTCCGATGACCCCGCTCACGCCTGAGACCGAAAAGCTCTGGCGGCCATCGGGATGCCGCGCCGTAAACGTGCTCAAGATTGCATAACCGGTTCGCTGCCAGACTCCGTGCTTACCTGAGGCGAAATAGCGGTTGTCTTCGTGAAAGGCGATCGAGGCTCCGTAGCTGATGGTCTGCCGAATGCCGTTATAGGCGAGATTACTTCCGTAGCGTTCACCGAATGCTCCCCACCCCTGGCCCCATTCGGGAGGACTGTTGTGCCACTGACTGATACCTGCGGCGGTAGCTTCGCCTACCAGCGGCAGGGGCCCTCCGGTACTGAGCAAATATAGATGAAAACGGGCCTTCTCCGTTAAAACGGTCGGTTCGGAGGGTCCCACCATACCCAAAACCTTACCGATGACGTCCATCTTGTCCGGTGTTGCCGAGGGCGAGTTGGCTATCGAGGATGCCGTGGGGTCGGCGAGGGCCTCAGAGACTTGGGAGAATCCGACCGGCGAACAAGCAAGCGCGAAGAAAGCCAGGCATCCCGCGCGTGTCCAGTTCAATAGAAGCTTTTTGTACACAATAGTTTCCCCGCGCGAAGCCATCATCACCCTCCATACGATGCACGAAGCTGGCCAATTGTTTCCCCGCGGGTTGTGTCAGGAAAAAGCCAATCTCCTGCTCTTTTCATCAGCTTACCAACTGTATTTGGTCACCGTGACCGCCTGGCGTCAGAGATATACTGGATGGCCATGAAGACCAGAATTATGGTTACCTTGGTTGGCTGTCTGGCAGCCGCCTGGGTCGCTCTGCCGCAGTCGGCCGACGATCCGCTCGATTCCCTGAAGGTCTGCAAGGATACGCAGCACCTGATTCTCGAAAACCAATTCGTACGCGTGATCGACGATCAGATTCCGGTGGGCGTCACCGAGCCTCTGCACCGGCACCGTCACGGCGTGGTCGTGTATGTAAATACCTACACCAACGAACAAATCTCGCAGAGCGGCAAGAAAACCATCGGCGAGCGCAAGGCCGGCACGGCTTCCTGGTCGGATGAAACCGTGCACACCGTCAAAAACATTGGCTCGACTCCATCGCACGCGATCCGGATCGAGTTGAAGTACTAAGGTAAAACCGCGCGACTACTTGGCGTCTACCTTGACCACCTCGAAGGTCAGAGTCCTGGGGACCAGCATCTGGTGCGGAATCTTGGCGGGAATGTGAATGACGTCGCCGGCTGCCATCTTCTTGCTTACGCCTCCCGTGATCGACTTCCCGCGAATTTCGCCGGGCCCCGTCGTGCGCGGTTCCACCACGGTTCCGCCGAGAATAAGCGTGCCTTCGCCCGACTTGACGAAGACCACGTCCACTTGGGTATCGTGCACCTCGGCCTCGCCATCGCCGTCGCGGCGGATCGCCAGCATGGAGTGATTGCCCCAACTCCCCACGCGGTTCATACGGACCTTATGGTCATCGGGCTTGGCGGCATCCACGCGGGCTTTGAGATCCGCACTGGAGTATATGGCGAACCCTTCGGGATCAGCGGCGACCAGTGCCATCGCGAGCAGCAGTATCATGGCGGAGAGACCGTACAAAAGTTTCATTCCGGGATCTTATCAGGAATAGCTCGGCAAAGCCAGGGAGGGCGCAAATGGATCGACGACGCTTTATGCAGGGAAGTACGGCGCTAGGTTTGGCGATGGGGGCGGCGAAAGCACAGGCGCCCGGACAAAGCGGCGGGACCTCGGCGCGCACGGACAGGAAGGAATCCAAGAACGATTTCTGGCCCGGAGGGGCTCGCCTGGTGGTTTCGTTGTCCTTACAGATGGAAGCCGGTGCTCAGCCCGAGCGCGGAGCCTCGGGTCCATGGGGCGTGCTGGACACCAAATATCCGGATTTGCCGACCGAGAAATGGTACGAGTACGGAGTCAAGGAAGGGATTCCCCGCCTGCTCGACATGTATGACCGCAGAAAGGTCAAGGTGACCTCTCACATGGTCGGCATGGCCGTGGAGAAGCATCCGGCCTTAGCGAAGGAAATCGTTCAGCGGGGCCACGAGGCCGCCGCGCACGGATACACATGGGAGCCGCAATACGCCAAGACGCCTCCTGAGGAGAGAGCCTCCTATGAAGCCAACGTAAAAGCCATTGAATCCGTCACCGGGAAACGTCCCATCGGCTTCAACGCGCCCGGAATGCGGGCCACGCCGGAGACTTTCGGAATTCTGCAGGATCTCGGATTTCTTTATCACACCGACGACTTGAGCCGGGACGAGCCGTTCGTGATCGCGGTGAAGCGCAAGCCTTTCGTGGTGGTGCCCTACACTTTTCAGCTCAATGATTTTCAGAATTTCGAGAATCGCTGGCGCACCTGCAGCGACTTCGCCGGCGAGCTCAAAGCCGAATTCGACGCCCTATATGAGGAATCTGCCCACAAACGCCGCATGATTTCGGTCAGCGCTCACGATCGCGTGGCGGGGCGGGCATCGCGCATGCGGGTGATCGAGGATTTCATCATCTACGCGCAACGTCACCCCGGAGTCGTCTTCCTGAGGAAAGATGAAATCGCGAACTTCGCCCTGACTAGCCCGCTTACGATCAGGGAAGACCGGGGTTAACCCAGCTCTGGACGCCGTCCACGAACTGCACAGGTCCCCATGGGGTTTGGTTGATTTGCGCGCAGGGATAATCGGCCTTACATTCCCAGCCGTGTGCCCCGAGTAACTGACGGAGGCCAGTCTCGATATCGTGCGAGTGCGTTCCAATGTGCAGGCGCGCGACTCGCTGGTTCAGCACGTCGATCGCTGCCGAGATGACTTTCAGCTCTTCGCCTTGCACGTCAATATCAATCAGGTCGATGCGGCCTGCTTGCGGCAAAATGTCGACGAGGAGGTAGGAACGTGTCTTGACCGCCCTCCAGCCGCTTTTCAGTTGGACCACGTCCTGGCCTTCATAAGCGCCGGATACCGATTCGTCAACTGTCTCGTAGTCTTGAGTGATTGCTTGTCCGTACCACGACGCAGGCTCATCGCTCTCGCCGGACGGGCTTCCCACATAAAAAAGCACTTCGTACCTGTGATCGCTGACCACACCCTCGATCAGAGTGCAGGCATCGGAGGCGATGCGGTTATCCGACAGATGCTGCCGCAGCCAGCGATAGTGCCTCGGCTCGCCCTCGACGGCGATAAGGTGAAACGGTATTGGACGCAGTTGGCGCAACGCCGCGGCGGCCCGCACGGCCCATCGTCCATAGCCTGCGCCGAGCTCCACCATCGTGTATTGATCCTTGGCAGCCATGATGGAATCCAGCAGGTCAATCCATTCAAAGTAGTCCTCCCCTGGCTCGATGCCGGGCAGCATTCTCCGAAGAGCCTCTCCTGCCAGGAATTCAGAACGGGTCCTGATCCCGAGGAAATCGATTTCGAACCCCGGCTCCGACTCCCCCGAATAGGCTGAGATAAGGCTAAAAGCAGGGTGATACTCCGGTTTGATGCGCAGCCGCGCAGGATCCAGCACTTGGCGGCCGGCGTGTACGGGAACGGTTTCTTGAAGCTCTAATTCTGACAGCCCCCAATTTTCATGGTTGAAGATCATGGGCGAGTTCAAACGGCGCATCTGCGCGCCCCATTGGAGAACATCGTCGTTATCGAGCACCGGGATGCGTTTAGCGGCCAGCCGCTCCCAAAGTTTTTGCTGTCCTTCAGGGGTCCAGCCGGAGCCGCTGCCGTGCTCGATGTGATAGATCCGCATTGGCTCAGGGAGCACTTCTTCGCGCGCGCCGCCGTAATGCGCGGCAAAGCAGAAAACCGAATCGATGTTCATCGAGAAGATGTCCAGCTCCGGATAGCCGCGGAGGTCGAACCAGTGTTCGCGGGCGATGAGCGTGAAATCTCCGCATCCATTGGTATGGAGAAAATTGGGGCAGCGGGCGGTTTCCGCGGTTTCCGCAGTCTCCACGGATACCGCGGGCTCAGCAGTGGTTCGACGCGGCTTGACGCCGCGGAGCATACCGGTAAAACCGCCTCGCTCCACGTAATTCTTCAGCACCCGCTGGAGGCGGGGCGAAACAGGCACCGTCAGCGGCACCAGCGGCCCCTCGAGGGCCAGTTTCCCGATGACGTGCTGCAGGTTTCGCCAGGACAAAAGCATACTGCGGCTGGTGGGGACCACCTCCAGCTTTGCTCCCGAGGCGCCCGGTGAGACGGGGGCGAACTCGTTCCCGGAGTCCGAGTCCACCTGGAACACGCGAAAACACAGGGTGCGGGGATTGATGCCGGCAGAGGTGAGCTTTCCGCTGGTGCGAAAAATCAGGCGCGCAGGAAGCGGCGAAGGGAGCGTAAGATGCAGGGTGGAACGCGTATCGGCGGTGACGCGGCCCACCGTTTGTCCGTCGTCGGTCAGCACTTCCAGATTCAGGGGACGGCCGCCGGTAGCCGGGCCCGGCTCCAGATCGATGGCCAACCGGCTAATCGTGTTGCGCGACGGATCCAACAGGATCTCGGCTTGCTCCTGGGCCCAGCGGAAGGCTCCTACAGGTCCGAAGCGCTCGGGAGAGAACCAGCCGGGACCAAACAGAATGCCTGATCCGGCGGAAGCCACGTCGGAGGAGCTCAAGACCGGGCGGCCGTCCGGAGCGACTTCAAAGGTCCCCTCGCGGCGGTTCACGCGAATCAGATGGCTGCGGCAGTAAGCCAATTGTTCCTCGATCGGCGCTTCCGCCGGAACATCGCTCATGGCGTCATGGCGGTCGATACGGTACATCCTGTCCGTTCGGAGTTGGCGCGAACCTAGAAACACTGCCAGCTCGTCTGAAAACAGGATGTCGATATTGGTGGCCAGGACGAACCGCCCTCGAGCCCGGCGGATACCGACGTTCTTGCCGATCATCTGATACAGCGGCAGGTTCGTGCCGTGCTGGTAGCGGCCGTGAGTCTTGGGAGGAACGGTAATGAATCGAACGTCGCATGGCCCGCGATCGTTGGACCATTTCAAAGCTTCCGCCAAGGGCGGACGGTCGGCGGGCGGGTTCCATTCCACCACGATCAATTCCGAAGGAATGTTATAGCGACGCGCCTGGGCCAGCCAGCCGTCCACAAAAATCTGCATGCGGCCGAGCAGGTTTCCGCCGTGGTCGTCGTTACGTGCGGTGACCACCAGGGAAAGGTAGGGTTCGGGCACTATTTTGGAGTCGCGGTCAAGCACAGGTGCCAACCGAACATGCGTTCGAGAGATCTGAACAGCGGCTTCGGCATCCAGCGAAAATACCAGACCTGCTTGTATTGATATTTCACGTACTCAGGAATGCTGTAAGAAAAGATGTGGTCCACTTCGGTCCTGGTCACGCGGAACCCGTGGTCCTCAAGCAAGCGGCGTCCCGCGGCTCGCGAGTAGCTGTAGGTGACGGGGCAGCCGTTCTGCGCTTCCGAGCTGTCGGCAATCAACCGGTCGATTTTCCAGAACTGGCCCTTGCCGTAAACAAACAAGATCCACAGCACTTTCCAGGACCAGCGGTTGTACACCATGATTTTGACGGTGCTGGCGGGAGTCACATACTTGCGAATCTGTTCTATGACGCGCTCCGGATGCGGCGTGTGATGAATGACTCCGAAGGAATAGACCAGATCGTATTTTTCGGCTGGGACGTAGTCGCTAAGGTTCTCGGCGTCCGCCTGGAACAAACGGACCCGGTCCTCCAATCCAGACGCAGCCACGCGCTGGCGCGCAATATCGAGCGACTTCTCGGTCAAATCCACGCCAGTGACCTGAGCGCCGCAGCGGGCAAAAGAGATGGTAGCGGTGCCGATACCACACCCGATTTCGAGCACCTTCTTGCCGTTCCATCGCTCGAACTCGGCAAAACCGGGGATGTGAGGCTCGACAAAATACTTGCGGGCTTCGACTTCGTCTGAATACTCCTTGGTGCCGATTGGTTTGGTCGAATGGCGGATGTTACAGGGACGCGAATTCCAGTACTCGCTGACCTTCTGAATCGAGGTGTCCTGAAAAGACATGAGTACCTTCTTGCTGGCGTTAGTCCGTGCCTACGGAAAAAATCCGGGCGGCACGGCTCAAGTCGGGCGTGCCAATTCCGATGCCGGCGTCTTTGGTCTGATCCTCGGAACCCGTGGCCAGGCCCCCGTAGCCAAGCCTGATATAGTCGGCCAAGTCCGCGAACAGATTCGCGGGCAGGACGCGCCAGCAATCCACGATGGTCGGGCGCGGTTCCCCGGACTTCAGGTCGGCGGGAGTGAGCTTTTTAAATTCCGACCAAGCGGTGGTGATTACGAGCACGTCCGCCTGCCGCGCGCATTCCGCCGCGGATGTGGCGTAGCGGGCCCCCTCGCCGATCTGCCTCTTCGCATTTTCCATGGCGGCCGGATCAAAGACCATCACCTTGAATCCCTTCTCCGCCAGATCCTTGGCCAGTTCCAGCCCCTGGGATTCTTCGATCACCTCAGTATCGGGCTTGTACGAAAGTCCGAGAACACCCACCGTTCCGCCTTTCGGCAGTCGCGACCGGACGATCTCGGCCAGCCGGGGAACCTGTCTCCGGTTCAGCTGGTCGGTCGCCTCCGCGAGCAGTGCCGGAGCTCCCGTGGCTCGCGCCAAGGCGGAAAACGCTACATTATCGCGCGGGAAGCAAGGACCGCCGTAGCCCAGCGCGCCTTTCAGATATTTCGACCCGATGCGGGTGTCGCAGCCAATTGCGGAACAAACCACGTCGGCGTCCGCTCCCGGCAGGTGTTCGCACACCTGGGCCAGCATGTTGGCGTACGAAATCTTGGTGGTCACGAAGGTATTCACCGAAAGCTTGGTGAGCTCGGCGTTTACGTAGTTCATGCGCTGGATCCGCGGATTACTGTCGCAGACCCCTTTGTAAAGCTCTTCCAGGAGCTCGCCCGAGCGGGGATCGGATTCGCCGATCAGGATCATGTCTGGATTCAGCATGTCCCGGATCACGCTGCCGAGCGCGATGAACTCGGGGTTGTAGCACAGGCCGAAGTCCTTCCCACATTTTTTGCCCGAACGCGCTTCGAGCGCCGGCAGGAGAGTCCCGCCAGTCGATCCAGGCATGACCGTGCTCGAAAGCACTACCAGATGCCAGCCCGGTTTGGTCCGGAGAGCCGCGCCGATCTGCTCCGCCGCGCTCAGGACGTACTTCATGGAGAATCCGCCGTCGGATTCAGAAGGCGTCGGCACCATGATGAATGTGGCGTCGGTCTCAAGCACCGCGGCGCCACAATCGCCTGTCGCGGAAAGACGCTCGCGATTCGCGGTGATCATCGCAGCCAGGCCGGGTTCGTTGACCGGCGGCCGTCCTTCTTGAATCGCGGCGACATAAGCCGGATTGACGTCGACGCCCAGGACGGTGTGTCCCTTATGAACCATCACCGCCGCCATGGGAGACCCAAGTTTTCCTAATCCGATAATCGAGATTTTCATCGGTTCTATTCGCCTCTTTTATTCACCGCGGGCAATTGGCATTCGCCACCCGGTACCGAAAGCGCGGGATGTCACCTTCAGCACTGGCGCGGCCTGTTTTCTCTTAAACTCTGCGTTCCGAACCAGCCGGAGGACCTTGCGGACGGTCTCTTCGTCGAAACCCTGCGCGATAATTTCCTCGGCGGATTGGCATCCTTCGATATGCAATTCCAAAATCCGGTCAAGCACTTCGTACGGCGGCAAGCTGTCCTGATCGGTTTGATCCGGCCGCAACTCGGCCGAAGGCGCCTTGGTCAGCGTCGACTCCGGAATATCCGCTTTTCGCTTATTCCGGTATCGCGAGACCCGATACACCATCATCTTGGGGAGGTCGGCGATCACGGCCAGTCCACCGTTCATGTCTCCGTACAGCGTACAATATCCCACCGCGAGTTCGGACTTGTTCCCGGTGGTGAGCAGGAGCGCGCCGTATTTATTGGAGAGCGCCATCAGCAGGTTGCCGCGAATCCGGGATTGGATGTTTTCTTCCGTGACGTCGGGCTTGAAACCTTGAAAGGCGCCCGCGAGGGTTGTTTCGTAGGTTTCCATGATGGGCGAAATCGGCAGTTGCAAAACGTGGATGCCCAGATTTCGCGCCAGTTCGACCGAATCGTCCACGCTGCCCCGGCTGGAATAGAGCGACGGCATCATGACGCCGAGCACGTTCTCCGGGCCTAGTGCATCGACCGCAATGGCCGCAGTAAGAGCGGAGTCGATGCCGCCTGAAAGTCCCAGCAACACTTTCTTGAAGTGAGTCTTGCGGGCGTAATCCCGAACTCCCAGGACCAGCGCATTCCAGATTTCCGCCTCCGCGGTGAAATCATCGGCCGCGATGCTGCCGGTTTCGGAGGCCAGATCCACTACCAGCAGATCTTCGCTAAACCCCTTGGCGCGCGCGAACAGGCCGCCATGTTTATTGAACGCGCCGCTGCGCCCGTCGAAAATAAGGTCGTCGTTGCCGCCCACCTGGTTCACCCATGCCAGGGGAAGCCCGTGCTTGCTGGCCATCTGTCCCAGCATTTTTTCGCGCAGCTGCTCCTTGCCCACGGTGAACGGTGACGCGGAAAGATTGACGATGGCCTGGGCGCCCGCCTGTGCCAGCGCTTCAATGGGATCCTGGTGGTAACGACGGCGCTTCCAGAAATCACGGTCGTTCCAGACGTCTTCGCAAATGCTGATACCCAAGCGGAAGCCATTCAACTCCAGAATTCCCGGGGCGCGGCCCGGCTCGAAGTAGCGGTCTTCGTCGAACACATCGTAGGTGGGCAGCAGAGACTTGTGAAATACCGGTCCCGTAGTCCCGTCGCGCAGCAGGATCGCGCTATTGAAGAGCGGCCGTCCAATGTCGGCGGGGTTCGGCGTAGCGGCGCCCACCAGGACCGCAGGAGCGTCCTTCAGTTCCGTGGCCAGGCACGCGAGCATCTGGCAGCTTCGCTGGACGAAGCCGCTGCTCATCAGAAGATCGCGCGGGAGGTAGCCCATCAGGGCGAGTTCCGGAGTGACGACGAGATCGACGCCCAGAGCTTGCGCCGAACGCACGCCGCGAGTGATCTGCGAGGCGTTCCCTTTGAGGTCCCCCGCGACCGGATTTATCTGGAGAAGTGCTACTCGCAATCGGATGAACCCACCCAACTCTTACTGAAGTATTTCTTAGTCTAGCAGTGACCGGCGATGAAACAAAACCCGCGCAACCCATGTTACATTGGCCTTGAAGATGACAAGTCCCTTAACCACAAAAAACGATCTCGTTAACGATCTCATCTTGGTGACCGGAGCGGGCGGGTTTATCGGCGGCGCCATGGTGGCCGATCTGCGCCGTCAGGGTTACAAGCGAATTCGCGGCGTCGACGTCAAGCCTCTGGCCGAGTGGTATCAGGTGTTCGACGATGCCGACAACCTGGTTCTCGACTTGAATCTGATCGAGAGCTGCGAGCGGGCCGCCGAAGGCGTCACCGAAGTGTACAACTTCGCGGCCAATATGGGCGGCATGGGTTTTATCGAGAACAATAAAGCCCTGTGCATGCTGTCGGTGCTGATCAATACCCATATGCTCCAGGCAGCCCAGAAATACGGCGTCCAGAAATTCTTCTATTCGTCGTCGGCGTGTGTTTACAACGGCGAGAAGCAGACCGATGCCGCCAACCCCGGGTTGAAGGAAGAAGACGCCTATCCAGCCTTGGCCGAGGACGGATACGGTTGGGAGAAGCTGTTCAGCGAGCGCATGTGCAGGCATTTCTCCGAAGACTACGGCATGTACGTCCGCGTCGCGCGCTTTCACAACGTCTATGGACCGCACGGCACCTGGGATGGCGGACGCGAGAAGGCTCCCGCAGCAATCTGCCGGAAGGTGATCCAGGCCAAGACCAGCGGGAAGCACGAAATCGTGATCTGGGGCGATGGGACGCGCACGCGCAGTTTCATGTATATCGACGACTGCATCGACGGCGTGCAGAAGATCATGAGCTCCGGCATCCTGGAGCCGATCAATCTGGGATCCTCTGAAATGGTCTCGATCAATCAGTTGGTGGACATTGTGGAGGTCATCGCCAAGATCAAGCTGAAGCGCATCTATGACCTGGATGCCCCCAAAGGTGTGATGGGCCGGAATAGCGACAACACTCTCATCAAGAAATATCTGGGTTGGGAGCCTGACATTCCATTGCGGCAAGGAATGGAGAAGACCTACGCCTGGATCTACGACCAATACATGAGCGCCCAGAATCAAACGCACTCCGCGGTTGTTCGATAGTAGTTTGTGGAAGTTTCGGCTCTGCCGCTGGTCAGCATCGTAACGCCGTCCTTCAATATGGAGGCGTACCTTCCCCGAACCATCGAGAGTGTGCTGAGCCAGAACTACCCGAACATCCAATATCTAGTGATCGACGGCGGATCGACCGACGGTACCATCGAGATTCTGAAGAGCTACGGCGACCGGCTTCAGTACGTCAGCGAACCCGATCAAGGCCCATCGGACGCGGTACACAAGGGCTTTCAGCGTGCCCACGGTGAAATCTTCGCCTGGCTCGGCGCCGACGATATCTACCTTCCTGGCGCGATCCGTACCGGCGTGGAAGCTCTGATGGCCCGGCCGGAGATCGACGTCGTCTATGGCGAGGGGAACTGGATCGATGAACACGACACGGTGATCAGCCGCTATCCCACGCTGCCGTTCGATCCCAAGGATCTGGAGTGGGACTGCTTCATCTGCCAGCCTGCGTCATTCATCCGCGCGTCCGCCTACCGCCGATGCGGGCTCGATCCGGACGTGAACTTTTCTTTCGACTACGACCTGTGGATTCGTATGGCCAAGGCGGGAATCCGCTTTGAGAAGATCCCGCAGTACCTGGCGGGCTCCCGCATGCACCAGGGCGCCAAGACGATCAATGAGCGCGAGACTGTTTTTCAGGCGTCCATGGGCCTGCTGCAGCGGCATTACGGCTACATTCCATTCTCCTGGGCGTTCGGATACGCGGCATTTCGCCACGATTCCCGCGATCAGTTTTTTCAGCCGGTGAAATACTCGCTGCGCAATTATCTGGCCAGCCTGCCGGTGGGGTTAAAGCTGAATCCCACGAAACGCGTACGTTTTCTGGGAGACTGGATGGCGGCGCCAGTTAGGGCGATCGGACGACGTATCGCATGAAATACTCTTCTGCGTCCTCGCGCAGGCTTGCGATAAACTGGTTCCTCGAGTTCCAAGAATAATGGCAGGCCTGACTTCCTCCAATCCATCTTTGCGCTGGGTGGCGACCTTTTTTGCGGTATTGCTGACTACCGCGGCCGCCATATATCAATGTTTTTCGGAGCGCGTCATCTATTTTGACGAGGTTGGCCTCTATAATCCCGTCTACATGTATCTGCACTACGGAAAGATGACCTTTCCGGCGCATGAACACTTCGATGCGATGTACATCCATCCCCCCATGCATTACTGGATGATCGCAACGCTGATGCGAACCGGCCTGAGCGTGTATCACGCTGCGGGGCTCTTGTCGGTCCTGTTCTTTCTGCTTTTCGCGATCTTGGTAGTGTCCTCGCGATTTCCGTTTGCGATTCAAATCAGTTTTTTGTTTGGCGGTTTTTTGGGAGCTTTCGTTTGGAATGAAGCCCTGGTTTTGCGTCCAGATCTGGTCCTAACGCTGGCTTGGCTCGGTGGCTTAGTCGCACTTGAAACAGCACGCCTCGACGACTGGAATCCATGGCGGCTTGCCATTGGCGGCGCCTTGTGTGCCACGGCTACTGCGGTTCACTACCCGGCGGTCGCCGCTTGGATCGCGGTGCCGATTTATGGAGTTTGGATCTGGCGGGCACTCGACCGGAAGGAAGCGCGAAATCGGTTGGTCTGGATGTTTGGCGGGGCTGCCGTAGTGGCGATACCGGACTTCGCGCTGTTCCTGATCCCTCATCTCGGTGCGGTTTTGCTATTTGCTGGAGCCGTTCAGGATGCGGCGGGCGGCTCTGCATTTCAGAATCATCTGCAAGCTTACGCTTACTGGCGGCACTGGTTTCCCGCTATCTTCCAGACCAGGCCGGTTTCCGCCATTTTGACAGAACCCCTCTTTCAGCTGGCTTTGCCCGCGGCATTTGTCGCTCCAATCTTGTTAGCGATCTTTCCTGCGACACGCGGTGTCGCAATAGCGAGTCTGCCACATCTTTTGTTCATGTTGTTTGGGGCGAAGCACAAACAGATTGGATATTCGGGATACTTCGCGGCTGAGATCGCGCTGTACATGATCGCCAGTACTTCGGTTATCGTGCAGGGGATTATGTTGGTTTTCGCTCGCGTTCCGCGGCGCTGGGCGACTACCGTTGGAGGGATCTTGATGACAGGCGGGCTGGCATTTGCAGCCTTGTCCGACGTACCCGCGCTTGCCGGTAATCGGGTGATCCCGACTCGTGGAATCTACGATCTGGAAGCGGGCCACGCGGCTGGCCGTGCGATGCTCGGAAAGAACGCCATCGTGGGCACCAGCAGTGCGGGGGTGTGGTACACCGGCGGTGCGACTCACCTCTATTTTGTGACACCCGATATCCTGTATCCAAAGGACATCGAATGCGTGGATCTTAAAAAGTATTTCGCTGCCTTCGATGCTCTGGTTGTGGATCCCCAGCAGACATGGGCCACCTACAACCGTCAGCTTGTCAATCTCACCTCAGCGTATTTGGACAAGATTCTTCAATTGAGGGGGTTTTTCTTTGCGGACCGACGTGACCGCACCGAGTCAGGCGTTTCTTACATGGCCTACTCCGTCGAACCTCAAAAACCTCTCGTTGGTTACGGAGTCCGCGGCCAAGAGGTATCGCGGTTCGAACAGGATCCTGAAGGGGATCAGATATACCTCGCAGCCCTGTGCCCAATGGCAGATGTGGAAGCCTACGGGGTCCTGGACAACACAGCCCTCAAACTGGATTTCTATGCGACCTTCTTCCGGCCTATTACGGGTAATGAAGATCCCCGAAATGCGAAGGATCATAGCATCCCGGACGCGATACTGACTCTAATTGCAGAGCGGGGCCGTTTCGAGGATAAAATTCGGCCGAATCTGAAGAAGTGTACCGTCCGTGATCAAGTGCCCGGCAGAATCACCAAAGTGAGCTTGCGCTCTTTCGTTGACGCCTCGGAAAAGACAGATCAAACGATCCACTTTTACCCGACCTACGCTGCGCTCATCACGGCCACACGGAAACCACGCATGGACGGGCGCCAGCCCGGAGAAATTCCCCGATCCTGCAGTCCTGAAGCGGATTTAGCGACCAAGAAACCGGAGGGGTTTTCGTCGCGCGTTCCGGGAGCGTTGCCGCTGGACCAAATCGTCCTGGCCTACGGGCTTGCAAGCATTGAAGGCCACGGGCCCTATCTGGTAAAGACCGCCCCTGCGCAGTGGGCCTACGCGGCCTCCGTCCCCTTTCTGCTGGGCCCCAGACAGAAACGGAAGCTGCTGGTACACATTCGTGCGCACGTGCTGGAGGGAATCATTGGAATCGGTATCCAGAACAGCAAGGCCAACTCGTTCCAAACGGAACACATGATCTATCCGGCTGATCATTCGCTCGATTACTACATCCCAATTCCGGATCCGAATTCGGCCGGCGACCTGATCTTCCGGAATACCTCGGCCACCGGTGCACCTTCACAGATTCTGGTGGAAACGACTGAAGTCTTGTCCGCCGAGCAATAAAAAACAAGCTATTCGCCACCGGCGCCGAAATGCTTCGCGCGGGCAGGTTCGGCGGGCAGTTCGGGCTCCATTTTGAATCCCAGAAAGCGATACCGGCCGGCGATCTCGAAAATGGCGACACCAGCCTTTACTAGATCCGTGATCCGCAGCTTAGAAATACCCTCATTTCGGCCGACGTACACGGTCTTGAATTCGCCTACGCGAAGGCCCGCGTGCATCCACAGCGCCAGGATCTCGGAAAGGTAGATGGGACTGCCATATCGGTACGCGTGGCTGGCGGCTAGCCGCGCCGCGGTGCGTGTGTAGAACCGATAGCCGTTGCTGTAGTCCCTCACTCTCGCGCTCAGAAGGGATCGAACGGCGTAGCTGCAGATTTTACTGACCATCAGCCTGCCCCAAGGACGATTAATCACTGCGCTTCCCGGGACGTACTTGGATGCAATCGCGATATCGCAACGGCCCTCAGTCAGCAATTGGATGCCTTCGCGCAGCTCTTCGGGACGATGCGAGAGGTCGCCATCCATTTCAACGAATACGTCGTGCGAGGTGTACTCGAGTCCCCATAACATCAAGGTCCGCAAGGCACCTCCACGCTGGGAAGCTCGCATTGTCTTCTTGCGGCAGATCAGATGAAGACTCTGTCCGCGCTGTTCCATGCGTTCTCGAATATACTCGATGGTGCCGTCGGTGCTGCCGTCATCCAAGATTCCCACCGTGAAGCGGATGCCCTTCAGCGCGGCTTCGATCCGATCCAGGAGCGGGCCAATATTGGCGATCTCATTCAGCACCGGAAGCAGAATGAATACGCCGGCTTCCATCGCCGGCGCCGATGGTGCTTTCGTCTCTGGGTTCAACCGATAACCTCCGCGCGGGATTCCCGCGGACGGCGCAGAATCGCCCAGATCAGAATCTCGCGCCGAAGGATGCGGTCGAGCACCTGTAGTATTCCTACCGCCAAACGTGTCACCACGGACGCCCCTATGTCTGAGTCAGGCAGGACCCTGGTGTCCACCCGTACGACTTCAAGTCCAGATTCTTTCGCGAGGCGGCTCAGGCTATGGGTAGTGAAATATTGAATATGTTGCGGTGGGAAGAGCCGCTGTATCATGCCGGAGCCGTCCATGACGTGCGACAGGATTCGGCCTAGCGCGTACACAGCCGAACGAATATTGGGAGTTTCGACATACAGCACGCCGCCCGGTGCAAGCCGCGACTGTATCTGGCGGAGAAAGGCGCCCGGGTCGGGAACATGCTCGATTACGTCAATCGCAGTGACCAGGGGAAATGCCGACAGCCGATCCGGCGCCTCCTCGATCAATGTCTGGTATGCGTCGATGCCTCCCTGTCGCGCCGTCTCGACAGCCCTCGCCGATACGTCGATGCCGATCGGTACGACGCCGAATTCCTCGCGAGCAGCTCGCAAGAACACTCCGGTGTCGCACCCGATGTCGAGCAGGCGTTGCCCGCGCAGCTGGGCCGTTCCGCAGGCTATCGACAGCCGCGAAAAAATGTCGCGGCACCGCCGAAACTGTGCGGGCGTAACTTGTCTTCGCAATTCAAAATAGGGATGGTCGAAGTATTCCGAATCGTCGTGAATGCTGGCCTGCTCCGCGGGAGTAGGGCGCGGAAAGTAGGTCCAGCTTCCGCAACCAGGACAGGCGGTCAATCGGGATTTCCCGAGCCTGACGGCAGCGTCGTTCCCGACCCGAGCGTGGCAAACGGCACAGGCCGTGGCCGAACCGGCAGGAGCCGCTAACGTTGCTTTGTCAACTCTGGATGGAGCCACGAGTGCGATAGCCAAGTGTATCGTAGGCCCTTTGCGAGCCGCAATCAATGATATGCGAACCTATCTCGGAAACGCGGCCAGCGGGGGCTTGACGTTGGCCGGTAGAGGCGACCGGGCGGTGTTCATGACCATGGAGAGATGCGTGTAGTAACCCTCCAGGCTGGCGGCGTCCACGACTCCCGCCTCGCCGAATTTCGCCGGTGCACGAGCATACGTGGGATCGCTGACGCTTTTTTTTGTGCAGCAGCTCATTGCATAAATCCCACGGGATCTCTTCATCCTCCGCCATGCGCTCGGGACGGCGCCCGTCGGCGACCGCGGCGATGATCGCGAACTCGGTTAGCTTCCTGCCCAACGGATTATTGGCCGTTTGATTGTGCGGCCGCAGTTCCAGCGAAGGCACGATCAGGTCAGGAACGCGCAGCAGAACGGTCCAGGGCGGTCCCGTGAGATCGGCCTTGCGGAGGTCTTTGTAATCGGCGACGGCTTTTTTCTGCGCGACGGTCTGTTTGTCCGCAGGTTGGCGGCATCCGATCCTGGGCCGCTAAGGCGACGGCCAGACCGAATACTAGGATTGTAAGTCTATTGCTCCGCCGCGCGATTGGGAGCCGATTCCGTGGTGACGATCGGCTTGGGCACCGGCGGACCATTCAGCGGATTGAGGCGGCCGCCGAGCTTGAAACTCCAGACCAGATCACCGCGAGCTTCCTTGTACCCATCGCGGCTCCCTCCCGCAGCGATAGCGACGTACTGCTCGCCGTCGATCTCGTAGGTCGCGGCCGGCGCGTCGGCTCCAAAGCCAGTCTGAAAGCGCCACAGCTCTTCCCCGGTTTTCGAATCGAATGCGCGGAAGAATCCGTCCGTGCCTCCGTGGAACAAAAGCCCGCCCGCCGTGGCCAGCACGCCGCTGCCGAATCCCGCCAGATACGGCACTTCCTTCTGCCAAACCTGCTTGTTTGTTCGTGAATCGAGCGCCGTGATCAGTCCATACTCGCGGGTCCCTGGAACCGAGACGCGGCCCGTGATACTGAACTTGCGCGTGGACACACCAGTGGTGAAGTACAGCAGTCCCGACCGTGGATCATAAGCGCCCGGAGCCCAATCGGCCGATGCCGAGGGCTGCGCGATCTTCGAATCTGTCCAGACCGGCGTGAACATGCAGCCGCGTTCGTAGTCTTTGACAGGCTCGGCGCATTGCGGCGCCGTGGGGTCGCCCACCGGAATCGGCTGTGTCGCGGCAGTCTTCTGACGCGCGTCTTGTGGAAAGGGCTTCTCAGTTACCGGAATAATCGGCTTTCCCGTGACGCGATCCAGAATGTATACCCAGCCCTGTTTGGTATGCGCAGCCAGCGCCTGACGCATCTGGCCGTTGTAGATCTGGTCGAACAGGATCAAAGGCGTAGGGACGTCGAAGTCCCACAGGTCGTGATGAACGGTCTGATAGTGCCACCGATACTTGCCTGTCGCCGCATCCAGCGCCACCACGGAATCGGTGAACAGGTTGTCCCCAGCGCGAGCGGATCCGTTGTAATCGGGCCATGGGTTGCCAGTATTGACATAAAGCAAACCCAGGTCTGCATCAAGAGCCGGCTGAACCCAGATCGCACCACCCCCGGTCTTCCAGGAATCGCCTTCCCACGTATCGTGGCCGAACTCGCCGGGACCCGGCACAGCCCACCAGCGCCAGACCTCCTTGCCGGTTTTCGCGTCGTGCGCTGTCAGGCGGCCGCGCAAGCCACCGTCGCCACCCGAAATACTGACGTACACGAGCCCCTTGTAATAGAGCGGCGGTACCGCCACATACTGACGCAATTCCTTCGGTACATCCGCACCGAGCTCCACTTTCCACAAGGTCTTCCCGGTCTTTTGGTCCAGCGCGAAGAGGCGTGTCAAGGGTTCCGGACGACCTTCCCTCGGTGCGGGCTGATGGATATCCGACTCGACGCCGAATACCATTCCTTCGCCCAGTGCGACGCCGCGCTTGGCTTTGTTATCGCCGGTTTTGGGATCGGTGGGCGTGCGATATTCCCAGATCAGGTTGCCGGTCTTCCCATCCAGCGCGAAGATTTCCTGCTCGCCGGTGGTGATATACATCACGCCGTCTTTCACGACGGGCGTGCCTTGCTGCGAAAACCCCGCGCCGAATCCGGACTGCAAGCGAGCCATCCATGCGCCCTTCAGCGTTTTGACGTTCGATGGATTGATGCGGGCGAGCGTTGAATATCGCGTGTTTCCCCAATCGCCGCCAACTAATGGCCAATCGGCCGAGGGAGGTTGGCGCAAGTCCTGCGCGAATAGAGGGAGCACCGACATCACCACGATCAAGACTCTATTCATAAAAAGCCGGGGATTTCCTGAGCTTGCGGTTCCCGATGATGTCGTGCTGAATCCAGAGCTGGGCGTTGTTTTTCTGGATCAGCGCCTCGATCTTTGCTCGCGAGGCTACGGTCTCCGGCTTATCGTTCACCGGCACCGTGTGGAAGGTTCGTTCTCCGGGGAAGTGATAGAGATCGCCGGTGAGTACGACGGCTCCTGTTTTGGGTAGTTTCACCAACAGACTCTGATGGCCGGGCGTGTGGCCTGGCGTCAGAATCAGCATCACGGAGCTGTCGCCGAAAACGTCATAATCTCCGGTAATCAGCTTGGTCTTGCTGTTTTTCAGGGCGGCGTACTCGTTCGGATGGATATTCTCGGGCAGGTCCGCGCTGAACATATAATCGCGTTCTGCTTTTTGGGCGATCCATATCGATCCGGCGTAGTCGTTAGCGTTGCCGGAATGATCGCCATGCAGGTGGGAAATTGCCAGATAGGTGATGTCCTTCGGTTGATAGCCTACCGCGGCCAGTTGGCTCTTGAGCGACTTGTCGATTTTGTCGTGCTTGGCGCCGCCTCCTTCCGGGTGATCGTAGACGGCATCATTGAGTCCGGTCTCCCACAGGAGCGTCCCGCGCGGATGTACGATCAGGAAGCAGGGATCGGACATGTCTATTGATTCCGTGGGCGACTCCATCTGTTGCCGCGTGAGACCGTAGTTGGCCGGATCGCGATCCTTGAGCGTCGCGCAGTCGAACACGTACATTCTCATCGAACGCGGTGGCGTCGCACACAGAGCGGCTGCGATTACAACCGCGAGGCCAACGATTGTTTTGACAGGTCTCATAGGCGCTCTAGCAGGTATATGCGGTTTCCCTGCGTGAGTCAAGGTAGCCTATTCTAGAAGCCTCAAAATCAGGAGTTACGCTCATGCTCAAGTCCCGCGCATTGTTATTGGCCGCCGTGCTGGCCGCAGTGATTCCAGCGTTCTTTCTAACCACGGCCTCCGGCCAGGAGAAAGGCGGCAAAAGGAAAGGGGGGAAACAAGGGCCTCCGCCGCCCATGCCCGCGATTCTGCGGAACTACCAGGCTGTAACGGCCGAACGGCTCCTGAAGCCGGAAGACGGTAACTGGCCCATGATCCGGAGGACCTACGACGGCTGGGGCTACAGCCCGCTCGATCAGATCACGCCGGAGAATGTCGCGAAGCTGAAGCTGGTGTGGTCATCCACTACGGGCGAAGGACGCGCCCACGAGGCGGCCCCGGTAGTGAACAACGGAGTCATCTTCATCACCACCCCTTTTAACCAGGTGATCGCCTTCGATGGCACTACCGGCACGATACTATGGCGCTATCGCAGGCCACGTCCCCAGGGAGCGAACGTTCCCCACGAAGTGAATCGCGGCGTCGCGCTCTACGGCGATAAGGTATATGTCTGCGCGGGTGAAGCCGTGCTGGTGGCTTTGGATGCCAAGACCGGCACCGAAGTCTGGAGTAGTGTCATCGCCGACAACAAATCCGGTTACTACACCACGCTCGCTCCGCTGATTGCGGATGGGAAGGTCCTGGTGGGATCCTCGGGAGGCGAATTCGGAATCCGGGGCTTTGTAGCGGCGTTTGATGCCGAAACCGGCAAAGAGGTCTGGCGCACGTTCACCGTGCCCGCGCCGGGCGAACCCGGCAGCGACACTTGGCCCGCCGGCGGCGATCAGTGGAAAACCGGCGGCGCCCCGGTGTGGGTCACCGGGAATTACGATCCCGAGACGAACCTGGCGTACTTCGGAACCGGAAACGGCGGTCCTACCATCGGCGACAATCGTCCCGGTGACAATCTCTACACCGCTTCCACCATCGCTTTCGACGTCGCCACCGGCGCAATCAAGGGCTATCACCAATATCATCCGAACGACTCGTGGGATTACGACGAAGTGTCGCCGCCCATTCTGGTCGACTACCAGCGCAACGGGCGCACCATCAAGGGATTGATTGATGTGGCCCGCGACGGCTATCTGTGGTTCCTGGAGCGCAGCGCCGGACCCATCAAGTTCATCGAAGGCAAGCCTTACGTCTTCAACAATGTCATCCGCGGCGTCGATCCAGTTACAGGACGCCCGGATATCGATCCGGCGCACAAGCCCGGCACCAACGCACCAGCCGAATTTTGCCCCGGCGTCCACGGCGGCAAAACCTGGCCGCCAATTTCCTATAGTCCTAAGACGCGCATGATCTATATTCCGGCGAACAACAACATTTGTGGACACAACGGAGGTGCTCCGAATGTCGCCTACACGCCGGGGCGCGGGTTCGTCGGCATCGTGGGCGGGTTTCCCCCGCTGATCGTGCCGGGCGCGGATCACTTCGGCGAAGTGCAAGCGTGGAACGTCGACACTGGCAAGGAGGTTTGGACCCATAACTACGCGCGATCGCCGAACTGGGGATCGATGCTCGCCACCGGCGGAGGATTGGTGTTCAGCGGAGGAACGGCCGACCGCAAGTTCCATGCTTTCGACGCGGTCACCGGCAAGCTGCTGTGGGAGTTTCCGCTCAGTTCGGGCGCCGAGGCGCCGCCGACTTCTTTCTCGGTGAACGGGAAGCAATACATCGCTGTGCTGGCAGGCTGGGGCCAGGACGCCGGTGGTGAGGTGAATACCATGAGCCGATTATTTCCGGGCGAGGTTCCTCCCATGCCGGAAGGCGGGTCGGTATGGGTGTTCGCGCTGGAGTAAGCTATATCGGGATGAGAGGTCCTTCAAACATCACCGCGGCGGCGATGCTGGGCGCACTTCTGTGGGCGAATACGCCTGGCTCGGCGCAGGATTTTGACGGGAAGAAGGTGGCTGCCGCTCTCACTCGGAAAAATATCCCTCCCGCGCCGCGCCTGCCCGACGGCCATCCCGACCTCGGCAACGATAAAGGGTCCTGGGAACCTCCGGGCGTGGGTGACATGGCCGGCACCGGAGGGGGTTTCGCTGGCACCGCGCAGCCGGAGAAGAAGATCGACGTTCCTTTTCTCCCCTGGGCCAAAGCCGCTTACGATCAGCGCAATGCCAATGTCACTAAAGACGATCCAGAGGGTTTCTGCCTGCCTTCGGGAATCCCGCGCATGTATGCGACGTCCTTCCCGTTTCAGATTTATCAACTGCCCAATCGCATCCTGTTTGTGTTCGAAGGGGGCGCGCATATGTGGCGGGTCGTGTACACGGATGGGCGAAAACACACGCCGCCGGACAGGCTCAACCCCACGTATCTGGGCGAAGGGATCGGTCATTGGGAGCGGGACACGCTGGTGGTCGACGTCACCGGGTTGAACGATCGAAGCTGGATCGACGCGGCGGGCCATCCGCACACTGAACAGCTCCACGTCGTCGAGCGCTTCACGCGCGTGAATGAACTGATTCTGCACTACGAGGCGACGCTCGAAGATCCCGGAGCCTACTCCAAGCCATGGACGACGAGCTGGAATATCCTGTTCCACCCCGGCATGGAACCGTTCGAGTACATCTGCCAGGAGAATAATGCCGACCTGAAACATCTGGTCGGCAAGTAGGCACTGTAAGGTTTGCGGAAGCCGTGCGTCAGCCTTTTCGAAAGGAAACAACAATGTCGAGCCTTACGAAAATCACGAGAAGTGCCCTGTTGGTGACGGTCGCCGGCTTTGCGAGCATCGCAGCAACAGCAGCGGACGGGCCGCTGGATTATCGGATTCTTGCAATCTCCAAGACTTCCACCATGGAAAAGGAGCTCAATGAGGCGGCTGCCGGCGGCTATCGCTTCGCCAAGGCCATGGGTGGGAAATCCGCGAACGGAGGACAGGAGGTCATCGTAGCGATGGTGAAAGAGGCTGCAGCCGGTCAAGCCTCCCTCAAATACAAACTTCTGGCCACTACCAAGACCTCCACGATGGAGAAGGAGCTGCAACGCTGGGCCGACGAAGGTTACGAATACGTAGAGCAGACCGTGTTCCAGTCGGCCTTTGGGGGCCGAGAGGTAGTGGTCATAATGGAAGCCGACCCCTCCCGGAAAGAGCTGCGTCCCACCTACAGGCTGCTTGCAACCACCAGAACCTCGACCATGCAGAAGGAGTTACAGGAAGCGGGCACGCAAGGATACGTGCTGCTCGGCCTGACCGTCGGCAAGACGGAAATCGGCGGGGATGAAGTCGTCGCAGTCCTGAGGAAGTATTAACCGCGAACCTCTTTGCCTTAGGTAAGCGGGATTGGGCCTCCGATTGCAATAAAGCGCCGCATGGAATGGAAGCCGGGCGGAATCAGTGACGACGTTGAGGATCGCAGGAATGAAAGCGGAGGCGGCTCCTCCGGGATGGGCTTCGGCGGGCGCCACATCGGCATTGGGGGAGCTTTGCTACTTCTGGTTCTAAGCTTGGTATTTCATCGCAATCTTTTCACTCTGTTTCTAGGCGATTCCGATTCTGCCAGCCCCGTGACGACGTCCGCACCGCAATCCACGGCGACGGAAAATACCGAAGTTCAGTTCGTCTCGTTCGTTTTGGACGACGTACAAGGCACCTGGGAGAAATTACTTCCAGCGCAGGGGGGAAGGCAGTATCGGCACGCCAAGCTGGTACTGTTTCGCGATTCCATCGATTCCGCTTGCGGGCAGGCCGAAAGCGCAACGGGACCGTTCTACTGCCCCGATGATGAAAAGGTTTACCTGGATTTAGGCTTTTTCGACGAACTGCGCAGCCGATTCGGGGCTCCGGGAGAATTCGCGCAGGCGTACGTCATCGCACATGAGATCGGACATCACGTCCAGAAAATAATGGGCATTGAGGGACAGGTCCAACGCATGCGGTTGAGCAACCCGAGCGCGGCCAATCCCTTGTCCGTTCGGCTGGAGCTACAGGCGGACTGCTTCGCCGGCATGTGGGCCATGTCCACGGAGCAGCGGAAAATCGTCGACCAGAGCGATGTGCAAGCCGCCATGCAAGCCGCCGCGGCGGTAGGCGACGATCGGCTTCAGAAAATGGCCACCGGTCACGTCAGTCCCGAAAACTTCACGCACGGATCTTCGCGCGAGCGCACCCAGTGGTTTCGGACTGGCCTGAATTCCAGTCAGATCTCCACTTGCGACACCTTCGCGAGGTAGTCTCAGCAACTACCCGAACCCGGGGGTTTGCAGCGGCAATCCAGGCAGCCGTGCTCAGCACAGCTTCCGCAGATCACCCGAACCTGCTTGCGCAGGGCCTCCCGCGCCCGATGCACTCGAACCGCGGCATTTCCCGAAGTAATCCCCGCCTGCTCCGCTAAGTCGTTCAGGCTGCCTTCCTCGATATCGATCGTCCGCAGCGCGTCGCGATATTCCGGTTTCAACGTCTCCAGCAAGCCGGAAATGCACTGGCAGATCTCGTCCTTCACCTCTTCATCCGGCGTTTCATGTGCGCCAAATTCCTTGCCCCAAGCCTCCATGGCCCGCTCGGTCGAGGCGCGATGACGGTAGTGATCGATCACAGCGTTGCGAAGCACCCGGTAAAACCAAGCAACGGCGCTTTCCTCATCGCGCACTTCGGCGCCACGCTCCAGGCCCTTCACAAATGCCGATTGCAGGATATCTTCCGCAGCGGCCCTGGATTCGACGCGAGTCTGAAGGAATGCCAGGAATTGCCGGTGATGGTCGACCAAGCGTTGGATCGCCTCTGGAGTGAGCGAAGTTGATGATTCAGGACCGGTTGCCACCACGCTCAGCCTACCACGCACGCTCAACTGTAATGTTTTGAGGGGACGTCCGTCAGCCCCTTTGAAAGCGCATGAGCGCTTGAAGAAAAAAGGAGAAAGACAATGTCCAACGTGAAGAAGGCTGTTACGAAGACCGCCAAGAAAGCGTACTGTGAGTGCGGAAGCTGCTCCTGCGGCTGCCCCCAGGACGCGTGCCGCTGCCAGGACAAGAATTGCCAGTGCGGCTGCTGCACGCCCGCTGTTGGCCGGTGATCGACGCTTTGTGTTGGCCTCCTGCGATCCGTAAATGCTATAGTTTTGAATCGTCAGGAGGCTGGCATGAAGCATTTGGTTTTGATTCTGATCGCGTTGCTTTCGTTCTATGTGGTTACCGCGCTGCCGCAGCAGGGTGGACAGCTCACGTGGGCGTATCCGGTGCCGGATACGAATCCTCCGCCTGCGGGCGATGCGAAAGAATTGAAGCGCCTGCCCGGAAGCACCAAGTCCTACACCCAGGCGCAGATCGACGATTCGCTCAACCCGCCGGATTGGTATCCGCAGGAGCACGCCGCGCTGCCGGATATCGTGCAGCATGGTTTCCAAGTGCAGGCCTGCGGTTCCTGCCATCTGATGTCGGGGCATGGCCATCCGGAATCGGCCACGCTGGCGGGGCTGCCGGTCGAGTACATGATGCGGCAGATGTCGGACTTTAAGAGCGGCGCTCGAAAAGATCCCATGGCCTACGGTCCGTCCGGGCGTGCGGCGCGGATGAATGCAATCGCCAAGGGACTGCCGGAGGAAGACATGCGGCAGGCTGTGGCGTATTTTGCGGCGCTAAAGCCGGCCGTCTGGTACAAGGTGGAGGAAGCGAAGACTGTGCCGAAAACGTGGGTCAACGGAGGACGCATGCGCTTGCCGTTGCCGGGCGGAGGTACTGAACTGCTGGGCAATCGCATCGTTACAGTGCCGCAGGACCCGGCCAGGGTCGAGAGCCGCGATCCGCACTCGGGATTCATCGCGTATGTTCCGCCAGGCAGCATCAAGAAGGGCGAGACGCTGGTGAAAACGGGTGGCTCCGGCAAGACCATCGCCTGCGAAATCTGCCACGGTGAGGGGCTCAAAGGCCTGGGCGACGTGCCGCGGCTGGCAGGGATTCATCCGATCTATATCGTCCGGCAGCTGTACAACTTTCAGATAGGCGCGAACAGCAGCACGGCAGGCGCACAGATGAAGAAAGTCGCGGAAAAGCTGACGGAAGACGACATGATCGCGATCGCGGCGTACGCGGCGTCGCTACAGCCATAAGAGAAGCTCAGGCCATCTATTCTTGCCGCAAAGCGGACATCGGGTCGACCTTGGTAGCGCGTCGCGCGGGGATCCAGCAGGCGATTCCCGCGGTCAACGCGACTAAACCGGCGGCAAGCCAGATGTGAGCCGGATTCCCGGACTCCAGCCCGGGGAGGAAACTGCGCAGCGACTGCATTGCCGAAAACGCAATCCCGAGTCCGATCCCGAGTCCAATCGCGACGGTCAGGAAGCCTTGACGGAATACTAAGGCAAGCACGTCCCAGGGCATCGCACCGACCGCCACGCGAATTCCGATTTCCTGCGTCCTTCTGGAAGTAGTGTACGAAATGACTCCGTATACGCCCGCGGCCGACATGATCAGGGCCAGGCCGGCCGTCACTGCGAGCAGCATCATGATAAATCCCCGGTCGGCGACCGAGTCTGCGATGAGGGACGTCATAGTCGCGCTGAGGAACACCGGCTGATTCGGGTCGATCGACGCGATGGTTCGCCGGATGGCTGTCTCCAGATCTCCCGTGGGCCGTTGGGTTCGAACGACTACGAACGCAGATTCCCGCATGGCTCCGGCTGCGAGGTAAACATTTCCTTTTGCTGCTTCGTTGAGCGCGGCGTGGCTTGCGCTGGAGACGACTCCAATGACGTGCTTCCAGTTGTTCGGATGTTCTGGTGTGCAGTAGACGCAGACTCGCTGTCCAAGGGCGCTGGAGCCTGGCCACAAGTGCGCGGCGATAAAATCGTTCACGATCGCCGCGTCATTTGACTCAGCCGTCTCTTCTTCGCGAAACCAGCGGCCTTCCAGGAGGCGGACGCCCATGGTCTGGAGATACTCGCCACCCACGCGGTCTATTTCTCCCTCGATCTTTGTTCCTTCTGCGGCACTCACGTATCCGCCGTTATTCTCGCCGCTAAAAGGCAGCGCGTCCACAGTGCCGGCGCTTTCGACTCCGGGAAGAACACGCACGGAGTCCAGAATTCGTTTGTAGAATAGTGCGCGCTGAGCGGGGTCGGGGTACCGTTCGGACGCGGGCAGCACCACAGACGCCAGAATACGATCCGCCTGGAAGCCAGGATCGGTGCGGATCAATTTCACAAAGCTGGTCAGGAGTTCCCCGCCGATCACCACCAGGACCACCGAAACGGCCACCTCAGCGGCTACGAGCGAGGACCGGGTGCGGTCATGGCGTCCGGATGCAGCGCCGCGCGCGTTGAATCCGCCGAACGTGATCGCTTTGCGCTTGGTTAGGCGGAGCGCCGGCGCGATACCGAACAGAATCCCGTTAACGACGGCCAGCGCGAGAGCGAACCCGAAGATCGTCCCATCCGCGCGAGCGGCAGCCAACCGGGGAATGTTTACCGGAGCCAGGGCTGGCAGGATACTCCATGCTGCCGCTGTGAGAACATAGCCGCCGATACCGCCCAGCACGGCCAGCAGGCAGCTTTCGGTAAGCAGTTGACGGATGATGCGCATTTGTCCCGCGCCGATCGCGAGCCTCACGTCGATTTCGCGCTGCCGGGCAAGCCCGCGCGCCAGCAGCAGGTTGGCCACGTTGGCGCATCCGATCAGCATAAACAGCACAGCGCCGGCCATCAGCAGCAGCAAGCCGTTGGTGGCGATTCCGACGGTCCGGTCGCGAATCAGGTTCAGCCGAAGAGTACGATCGCGGTTGGTTTCTGGAAAATCGTGAGTCAGCGCCGCGCTGATCGAAGCGAGGTCCTGGCGCGCCTCGGTCAACGTCACTCCCGGACGCAACCTTGCCACGGCGCCGAGCGCCGCAATCGGATTAGCCGGCGTGTTGAACGGCGCTGCCCAGAAATCCCTGTAAGGAGAAGGCGTATGAGCCGCTTGCCTGCGGAGTGGAAAGTCGAAATCGGGCGGCATGACGCCGATCACTAGGCAATCGTGTCCATTGACCGTTACGCTTCGGCCAACGATGGAACGATCCGAGTTGAACCGGCGCGCCCATAGGCCGTAGCTCAGGATTATTACGTCTGAGTGGCCGCGTTGATCCTCTTCCGGAAGGACGTTGCGTCCGAGCATCGGGGAGACACCCAGAACTCGGAACAAGTTCGCATTCATCCGTACGCCATACAGCGCTTCCGGAGTCGAATTCGCATCGCCTGCAAGATCGAAAATGGCATTGCTGTACACACCTACCGAGTCGAGCGTACGCGTCCTGCGATCCAGTTCGCGGGTGTCATTCCATACAACCCAGTCACTGTTGGCCTGCTCCTGCATCTTAGGAAACTCGCTGCGCAGCTGAACCAGTTCTGAGTCGTGCGCGTACGGCAGCGGATCGATCAGCACCGACTTGACCGCGGCAAAGACGACCGCTGTGGCGCCGACGCTGAGCGCGATTGACAAAAGCGCAATTCCGGTGGGGACGGGACTGCGTCGGAAGATCCGAAACGCGAGGCGGATGTCTTGAAGGATTGACATGTGCCTTAATTCTAGGAAATCCCGGGCGGCCGCGACAGGCACGAGTCCCTTGCGCTCGGAGCACAACTGGCGTTATATCTTGGACTCATGAGACGAGCGCTGTTATTGGCCTGTGCGGCGGTCTGCCTGCTGGTTGTCGCGCCGGGATTCGCCCAGCAGGGCCATCCATTGACCGGAACCTGGTCCGGAGACTGGGGGCCGACGTCGACCGAGCGCCATCAGGTCACTCTGGTGATGAACTGGGACGGCAAGAACGTCACCGGCCTGATCAATCCGGGTCCCGATTCCATCCCGATCGTCAGCGTTTTCGTGGATCCGACCACCTGGACCGTGCGGATCGAGGCCGACACGAAGGATAAAGTGCACATTTCGGCCGAAGGTAAGCTCCAGGATTTGGGTTCTTATCATCGAACGATCAGGGGTGCTTGGACGCAGGGCTCGACTAAAGGCGATTTCAGGATCACGCGGGATTAGCAGGCATGAGGAATTACTATTTTCTACTGGTCGCCGCGTGCGCATTCGCACAGAACTCAGCCACTTACGATAACTCGCGGCAGGTGAAGCTGATGGGTGTGGTTACCAGAGTCGAGTGGGCGAATCCGCACGCATTTTTCTTCGTGAACGTGAAGGATGCCAATGGTACGGTCACAAACTGGGCTCTGGAGTTTGGGAATGCTTTGGATCTCGAGAAGGACGGCTGGACGCGGAACTCGCTGCACATCGGCGACTCTGTCAACGTGGAAGGAGTCCCAACGCGAGACCCTGTCAGCCAGGCATTCGCCAAGTCGGTGACTTTGGCGAAGACCGGCAAGAAACTATTCACAGCGTTACCCGCCAGGAAGCCTGCTACTACAGCGCATGAGCCAACGCCGCGGTGGCCCGATGGTCAGGTTCGTTTGGGGCCGCCGCCAGGCAAAAAAGGATATTGGGGCACGGCTAGCGCGAACGCACTGATAGACAGCACCGCCGGCAACATCGCGATGAATGGCGAGGGACTCCTAATGAACCTGGCGGACGTGGATCGCGTGGCTCCTTTCCAGCCTTGGGCTAAGGCCGTGTACGAGTATCGCCAGCGCACGCTTTTGAAAGACGATCCTTTGACGCGCTGTCTCCCGCCCGGCGGTCCGCGCCAGTTCCAAATGCCGAATGGATTTCAGTTCATCGAACAGCGCGAGCTTGGCCGCATCCTGGTGCTCTTAGGCGGGGCGGATCGCAACTGGCGCATCATATACACCGACGGCCGTCCGCAGGGGCAGGCCGATGAAGTTGTGCGCGGCTACTACGGCAATTCGGTGGGCCATTGGGAGAAGGATACCCTGGTAGTAGACGTGATCGGCTTTAACGAACATTTCTGGTTCACCAACGGCGGCCTTCCGCACACCGAAGCCCTGCATCTGACGGAGCACTTCACCAGGCCGGATCTCGGCACACTGAAGTACGCAGTGACCGTGGACGATCCGCGCACCTATACTCGTCCGTGGACCGGCGGCTGGAACATCCCGTGGGTCCCGAACGAAGAGATCCAGGAATATTTTTGCGAAGAGAACGTAGAATCGACGCTGTCTACAAACCTGTCCGGCAAGGAGAGTTACAAATGAGAACCAACGCAATCGTTTCGCTGATGGGGCTCGGTCTGATGCTGGTGGCAGTGAAGCCCGCGGCGGCGCATCATTCGTTTGAAGCGGAATATGACGGCTCCAAGACGGCGACTCTGACCGGATTCGTCACCAAGGTGGATTGGGTGAATCCGCACGCCTACATTTTCTTCAACGTCAAGGACGAGAGCGGCGCGACTAAGGAACTCCGCTTCGAGCTGGGGCCGCCCTATGCGCTTACCCGCGGCGGCTGGAAGCGCGACACGGTGAAGATCGGCGATAAGATTACGATCGAGGGCGCGGCAGTCGCCAAGGACGCCAAGAATGCCTGGGTCGGAGCCATGCAGACGACCTCCCTCATCACCGAGAGCGGCCAGAAACTCCCCACGAGGTAAATTCACGGTGAAAATCGCGGCTGCGTTGGTGGCGGTATCGTTGCTGGCAACAGCATCCTGGGGGCAAGCTAAACCGGCGGAGCCGGCGCCGCGCTGGCCCGATGGACATGTGAATCTCGGATCGGTGCCCGGCAACAAGGGATATTGGGAAGTGCGTCCCGGCCTGGGCGGCTTGCCGCGCGCGAACGCCGTGCCCTTTCAGCCTTGGGCCAAGGCGGTTTACGAATACCGGACTGCGACGTTCTCTCAAGATTCGCCGCTGGTGGATTGCAAGGCGGCGCCCGGACCGTCGTTCTTCAACTCGCCGGGGTTCGAAATCGTGGATGTCCCAGAGCTTAAGAGTATTTTCATCCTCAACATGGCCGGCCCGCACTCCTGGCGCGTGATTTACATGGATGGCCGCGCGCATCCGACGGGCCCGGACGTGCGGCCGACGTTCCTGGGTGATTCCATCGGGCATTGGGAAGGCGACACGCTGGTGATCGATTCGGTGGGTTTCAATGAAAAGATGTGGGCGGTGGGAGCGTTTCCAAATACATCGCGACTCCACCTGGTGGAGCGCATCTCGCGCCCGAATCTGAAGACGCTTTCGTATGAGGTGACCGTGGACGATCCCGGCGCGTACACGAAATCCTGGTCCGGAAAGTGGACCATCACCGAGACGACGGGCTCGAAGTGGATTCCTGACGGCGAAATGTTCGAATACATTTGCGAGGACGCTGGCCGCTAACGCCGGGCTTCGGCGAGCAGGCTCCCATCAATCAAGGCGCCCTGCGGCCGGACCGGCCGATTCTGAATCGCCGCCACGAAGATCTCGACGTTCGCGATCACTGCCGGGAGATCGTCTGGAAGATTCCCCGGGAAACGAAATTGGTTCCACACGTGTTCGATGGTCGGCTCGGGCGCGTTGATGAAGGGCGCGAGCGACCTGCGGGCTTGATCCGGCTGGCTGCGGATACGCTCCGAAGCGCGTAGCACCGCGCGGAGAAACGTCACCAACGCGCGCCGCTTCCCGGAGTCCGTCAAGGCTCTGGTAGTCGTGTTCAGATTGAATCGCTCTCGGTAGACGGACGAATTCTGGAGAATCACAGCATCACTCCCGAGCGCCTCAAGAGAGTTTTGGGCATGCGGTTCCCAGATCGCAACCGCGTCCACTTCGTTTCGTTTCAGGGCCGCGGGCATGTCCGGGCCTTCCAGGTTCACAAAACGGACATCGGATTCGCGCAGTTTGGCTGTGCGCAGCATCTCCCTCAGGAAATATTGGGATGAGGTATTCAAAGTAGCGGCGACCCTCTTGCCGCGGAGATCCTGGACCCCGCGGATGCCGGCGGAGCGGCGGGCAATGATGCGGTAACGTGCCTCCGCCAGGGTTAGGATGATGCGCATGCCGGGCTCCGCAGTCGAGTTAACCAGCGCCTGTGTTTCCGATCCCGTCGCCGCGTCGACGCTGCCGTTCAGTAACTGCACCATGGCAACCCGTCCGTTGGGAACGGGAACGATTTCCACTCCAGGCGTTCTCCCGGCCAGGAAGATAAGCGCCGACTCGATGGTGGTAGCGTTGACGGCGATTTTGATCTGGCCGCTGGCGGCGGCGGCCAGCAGGATGAAGGCGAGCGTCCGCATTCTAGTTAGGGGCCTTGGCAGCGTCGAAAACGCGCAGCCAGTTTTCGCCTAGGATCTCGGGCCTGGCGAGACTGCGCTTACGCAGGGCTTCGACCAGTTCGGGATAGTGGCTGGCATCGAAATTCTTTAGCGTGCTGCGGGCATTGGTCAGGTCCAATCCGATTGCGACGCTTTTCGGGCCTCCGATCGCGACCGCATGCGCGACGTGATCCACCCAGTCGTCCAGCGAGGGAACCACCGCCTCGCCCTCCGGAGATTCACGCCAGGGTTGCGAATAGAAACGCCGCCAGCGGCTGCCTTGCTGCGCATCGAGGGCGTCGATGTACTCTCCATGATCGCCATTGGATGAGCGGACCAGGGGCAGCTCGCCAAACAGAATTTGCTCGCGCGTGACCCCGTTCACGGGAATCGACGGCTTCCCGCGCGACCAATCGTAGTAACGCTGCCCGATCTGCTCCGCCGCGCTGTGGATGCCGATCATGCCCCCTTTTGCGATCAAAGCCCGCAGGATATCGTCGGACATGTTGGAGGGATTGGAACATATCGCGCGCAAAGCCGTGTGACTGGCGACGACGGGAGCGCGGCTGGCCGCGATGATCTGGCGCTGCGCGGCCTCGGTGGCATGCGAAATATCGATCAGCATGCCGAGCCGGTTCATCTCGGCGATCAGGCGGCGGCCTTTCTCGTTGATGCCGGACCACTTGACGCCGCCCCGCACGGAGGAGTCCGAGTAGGCCGTAGTCACCTGGCTCGAAAACTGGATCACCCGGACACCGAGGCGGTACCAGAGCCGCAGGATGTCGATGTCGCCTTCCTGATCGAACCCGGCTTCAATGCTGAGCATAACGGCCATCTTGCCGCCGGCAACGATGCGCCGCACGTCGGCGGAGGTGAGCGCCAGCTCCATCTGGTCAGGGTGCGCTTCAAGCGTCCGGTGGAACGTCTCGATCAGACGGCCGGCCTGCTTCACCGTGGTGTTGTATGTGTTGTAACCGTACGGCGCGATATTTTCAATGACGAAATTGACACCACCAGCGCGGGCGCGGGCGTAATCGAACTGGCCTACAGGCTGCGGTTTCCAAGGATCGATGCCTTCCCAGTAGACCCGGTTGGTGATGTGGACATGGCCGTCGGCTAGAATGGGCGTGGTGTTCTGGCTGTGTGCTGGAACCAGAGCGCACAACGCCAGTGGCAGAATCTTCTTTAGGCTTGCAAGCACGTTGAATCCCGGTTATTGTAGCAAGCTCGGTTCACCTGCTTGCTCTCGGGACAGCCGAGCAAGCACCTAGCGAGACGACATCAACTGCCGCAGCAGCGCCGCGGTACTTTCGCGCACCGTGGATTCGCCTCCTATGCGCGCGCGTACCCCAGTTCCCATGGCAACATCGAGCGCCGTGCGACCCTGCTTATCCTTGGCGTCGAGGCTCGCGCCATGCTCCGCCAGATACTTCACGATCCCGTCGGACGCCTGCGCGGCGATATGCAGGGCAGTCTGACCGGCGTTGTTGGCGGCGTTAATGTCGACGCCGGACTCAACCAGAAAGGCCACCGCGGCGAGCAGTTCCTTCTCCGTCGCGTAGTCCTTAGCGAACACGCCCGTGCCGCGGCCGAGGCCCGCCGCGAACATCAGGGTCGTGGTGCCGTTCTTCTGTTTGAGGGAAGCATCCGCACCATGGGCCATCAGTACGCGCATCGTAGCAACGTCGCCATTTTTTGCGGCGCGCATGAGCGGCGTGGTCCCTTCGCCTAAACTAGGCTCGCCGGGAGTGTGGGCCCGGGTGAGGGTGGCCGATTTCAACGGGGCGTTCGGATTTGCGCCATGCGCAAGCAGGATCGGCAGGAGATCCAGGGCGCTAAGTTTGTCGCTCGACTTGCGGGCCGGGCGGCCGTAAATCTCGCCCAGCGTATTCATGTCGACCGCGGCGTAGAGCGCGGCCATGCCAGTGGAGTCGGCGATGTTGGGATCGGCGCCTTTCTCCGTGAGTAGCGCCGCGGTATCGTAGTGTCCGTTAAGGATCGCCAGTTCGAGCGCCGTCGTCCCATCGGGATCTGCCAGGTTCAGATCGGCTCCCATTTCCGCGAGCGCTCGAGCGGATTCAAGGGACCCTTGCCGCGCCGCATACATCAGGGCCGTCCAGCCCCCGTGAGGCAGGATGGTGGTGACGCCCTCCAGGCCGAATCGGTCTTTGGGATACACCAGCTGGTCGGATCGCGTGTTGGGATCGGCGCCGTGCTCCATCAGCGCCCGTACTGCTTCCGGATGATTCTCGGCGGCGGCCCACATGAGCGCGGTTTCGCCCAGAGAACTTTCGCGCGCGTTGGCATCGGCCCCGCGGGCGATCAGCATCCTTAAGACTTCCGCGTTCCCCGTGCGCGCCGCCGTCATCAAAATGAAATTCGTGGGGTGCGCGCCGGCCTGCAAGAGCATTTGTATCATTGGGGCGCTGGCATCTTCGGCGGCCAAGGAGAGCGGCGTGACACCATAGCGATTCGCTGCGTCCGGATTGGCCCCGGTATGGATCAGGTGTTGCGCGGCATCCAGATCATTGGCGCGAACCGCCCAGTGGAGCGGAGTGGTGCCGTCAGGATCATCCGCGGCTGTCAGCGTGACGGCCAGCGCAGCCACCAGCAGCCACCTAAAACAAGTCATCTTATTAAAACAACTCATCGACCAGCCCCGTGCTGTCGCCGTAATGCTCGATGGGAGTGTCGTATTTCGCCGCAACGGTGCGCCACAGATTCCCGACCGGCGTCCGCTTGGGAAGCTCGATATGGCGATGCCCTTTGAGACTCCCGCTGACAGCAATCACGGGTAGAGGATCGGTTGCGTGACCGTTGGAATCGCCCATGCCCGCACCATAGAAGATCAACGATTGATCCAGCAGCGTTCCGGGGCCGTCTTCGGTCAGTCGCAGCGTTTCCAGAAACTTCGCGAACAAACTCACGTGGTAGGTGTTGATCTTCACAACCTGGGCCATTTTTTCCGCGTGGTTTTGATGGTGCGAGACCGAATGATGCTGCTCATTCACTCCCACTTGCGGGTAGGTTCGCTGACTGAGCTCGCGCGAGAGCATGAAAGTGAATACCCGAGTGACGTTAGCCTGGTAAGCGGCCGCGATCAGGTCAAACATCAGGCCGACGTGTTCCTCGAAGGACTCCGGCACCCCGACGGGAGCCTCCAGCGCGGTTTCGGAAACTGCTCTTTGCGCTTCCGCCCGCTGGATCCGGCGTTCGATTTCGCGCAGATTATCAAGGTAATCGCTGACGCGCGCGCGATCGCGCCCGCCCAACGTGCGCTGCAGATCGTTCGCGTCTTCGGCTATTGAATCCAGGATGCTGCGTTCGGTTGCGAGCCTCGCCTGGCGTTCGGCCGGACTGCCCGCGCCTCCGAAGAGGCGTTCGAAGACGGTGCGCGGGTTGGTCTCCATCGGCAGCGGCGTGGTCGGCGTCTTCCAGGAAATCGTGTTCATGTACGCGCAGCTGAAGCCGGGTGAACAGGCCCCGACGTAGCCCGTGAAATCCTCCGTGGCGAGTTCCAGCGACGGCAGCGGCGTGTCCTGTCCGATTTTCTGCGCCACCACCTGATCGATGGTGGTGTTGGCCAGTACATCCTCGGCTTCAGTTCGTTTAGGCCACACGCCGGTGAGGAATCCGGCGCAACTGACGGCGTGGTCGCCAATCACGCTACCGGGGCGCGAGCGCGTGAGATTGTTGACCAGCACCAGCGAATCTTTGAACGGCTCCAGCGGCTTCAGGATCGGAGTGAACTCGAAGCCCGTACCCGGTGTTTTCGGGGTCCATTGCTGCATGATGGCGCCGTTGGGGAAGTAGACCACGCCGAAGCGCATCGATGGGATGGCGGCCGCCTTGGCCTGGGGAGTGAAGGCCGGTACCATGGCATCCAGAAACGGCAAAGCGATGGCCGCGCCGGTTCCGCGCAGTACGGTCCTTCGAGAAATCGATTTCATTGAGTTGTCTCCATTGCCGTTCGCATTTGGAACGGTGTACTGCGGATCACGCCCAGGATGATGGACGACATCTTGTAATTGTTCTGCGCCGCCTCGCGGACAATTCCGCGCACTGCGGGCATATCGCGATAATCCAGCCCGCGCCCCAGCGCATAGGTCAGGAGCTTTTCGGTCACGGTGCCCACGAACATATCGGGACGGCTCACGATGGCGTTGCGCAGATCCACCACGCCGTTCACCTTGGTCCCGTCCGCCAGCACTCCCGAAACATCAATGGGCCCGCCGGCATCGCGTGTGCGCCACGCTCCGACAGCGTCGAAATTCTCCAGCGCCAGCCCGATCGGGTCCATGGTTTTGTGACAGCTAGCGCATACAGCATTGGCGCGATGCTCCACCATCTGCTCGCGCATCGTAAGAGGTTTGTCCCGATCTTTATTTTCTCGGAGCGGGGGAACGTCGGGAGGAGGCGGAGGCACCGGCATCCCCAGGATATTTTCCAGGATCCACTTGCCGCGGACTACCGGCGAGGTACGTTCCGCGTGCGAGGTCAAAGCCAAGATGCTGCCTTGTCCCAGCAATCCGCGGCGGAAATCGTCTTTGACAGTGACCCGGCGGAATTGGCTGCCATAGATTCCGCCGATTCCATAATGCCGGGCCAGCCGTTCGTTGAGAAACGTATGGTCGGCTGTCAGGAGGTCGAGGACGGGACGATCCTCATCGAGAATGCTCTCAAAGAACAATTCGGTCTCGTGCTGGAACGCCTGCCGGAGATTATCATCGAAATCCGGGAAATCGTCCGAGTTGGGCAGGATGTTGCGCACATTCCGCAACTGCAGCCATTGACCGGCGAAATTCGTCACCAGTGAATGCGACTTCGGATCACCTAACATTCGCAGTGTTTGCTGTCGCAGCACTACTGGATCGTGAAGTGTTCCGGCCGTCGCGAGTGCAAGCAGTTCGTCGTCTGGAATACTGCTCCAAAGAAAGAATGACAGACGCGATGCCAGATCCAGATCGCTGATGCGATACGCCGACCCAGGAGTCGCGTTCGCCGGGTCTTTTTCCACCCGCAAAACAAACTTCGGGCTGGCGAGAATACGCTCCAGCGCCAGCTCGATTCCGGCGTCGAATCCGCCATCGCGACGGCCGGCTTCATAGAAGCTCAGAATCCGGGTCAAGTCCGCATCGCTCACTGGCTGACGATATGCCTTGCGGGCAAGAGTCGCCAGAATCTTGCGGGCACAGATCCCCTCATCGATGTTTTTATCGGGATGGCACACGAAAATCCGGCGGCGGCTAGGCGTATCGCCGGGACCTGCTGCGTTAAAAGGACCGGTGATGGAAAGCGTCTGGATGTGGGGCCAACCGCTCCAGTCGAAGTTGTCGGTAGAGCTGCGCTCGAATGCCTGCAGCCGATCTGGCCGCTCGACTTGCGGGCCTTCGAAGAATGCAGCAGTGACGTCGCGCGGTCCGGCCTTGACCTTCACGCGCACATGAAGCCGGGCGTCCACGGCGTCGCCCGTCTCGGTGGGTTTCTCAAACAGTGACGCCAGGTCGGCGTTTCCGCCGATGGTAGCGAGATGAATCCGCTGGCCGCCCACCGTGAACTCCACCTGGTGGGTGAATTCCAGCCCGCGCATGATGTTCAGGTTCGTACGATACAGCTTGGCCTGGAATTCGTATTCGCCATCCAGCGGGAAAGTGTAATGCACCAGGATCCCGCCTTCGGTTCCCAGCGGCAACCCCTCGATGTGATGATTCTGCGACAAGTCCTGACGAATCCGGAACGTCGCACTAGCCGGTTTCGTGTTCGGATCGCCGACGGCCAGCGCGCTGACGCTCTCCGCCGCCGACAGATAACGCTCCTGGAGCGACGGCGACAGACCCAGGACATCGGAAATATTGTCAAAGCCGTAGGCGGAATCGTCAGGAGGCAGCAGAGCGGCAGCGTCGATCTGGAGTGCCAGCAAATCGCGGATGGCGTCGGCATATTCAGCGCGATTCATGCGGTGGAGCAGCGGATGCCCTGCATAGGGCTTGGCTTGCGCCGCGCTATCGATCTGCTTTTCGATTGAGGAAACGAAGGACTGATTTGCCGCGGCGTCTGGACGGGGTTGCCCGGCAGGCGGCATCGCCCCGGAGCGCAGCTTCACGATCACTTTTTCCCAGGTCTCGGCGTGGGAAGGAATTTTCGCCAGATCCAGCGTATCCAGCGTCAGTCCCGCGGTCTTAAGTCGCTGATTGTGGCAGGTGGCGCAATATTGGTTCACGAACTGGGGGTTTTGTGCTGAGCACATGGCCCCTAGCAGCGCGGCGGCTATCCACAGACTCTTCGTCACCTATTCCCCCAGGCTGAATCGTAACGTAAGCGGTTCCGGGAGGCAACCGCTCCGAAGAAATGATATCGTGAACGTACCCCGAGTCTGGGGATCAACCCATGAGCGTTCCTTACGACGCCATTATTATCGGAACCGGACAGGCCGGACCGCCGCTGGCCAAGCGGCTGGCAGCTACGGGAATGAAAGTCGCGATTACGGAGCGCGGATTGTTCGGTGGAACCTGCGTGAATACCGGCTGCATCCCGACCAAGGCCATGGTCGCGAGCGCGTATGCAGCGCATTTGGCCGCCCGCGGGGCGGATTTCGGAGTGGTGACCAAGACCTCGGCGACAGTCGACATGAAACGAGTCAAGGCGCGCAAGGATGCGATATCCGGGGAATCGAATCGAAGCGTGGAAAACGGGCTGAGAAACACAACTAACTGCACCGTGTACCAGGGCCACGCCCGATTTGAGTCGCCCAACCAGGTCGGCGTGGGCGACGTCCGCCTGACCGCCGGCAAAATCTTCATCAATGTAGGCGGCCGCGCAGTAGTTCCGCCGATCCCCGGCCTGGACCAGGTACCGTACCTCACCAACAGCTCAATCATGCATCTGGATTCGCTTCCCCAGCATCTGATCATTGTGGGCGGTAGTTACATTGGCCTGGAATTCGGCCAAATGTTCCGCCGGTTCGGCAGTGACGTGACTATTGTCGAAAGCAGTGCGCGTCTGATCCCCAAGGAAGATGAGGACGTTTCCGCTGCCATTTTGGATATCCTGCAGCGCGAAGGCATTGAGGTGCATCTGGGCGCGAAGTGCGGGAGCTTCGAAAAGCAGGGCGACCGGATAGTTGCCACTTTGGAGGGAAAAGACGGTAATCCCGCGATCCGCGGTTCGCATGTGCTGATGGCTGTTGGGCGTCGCCCTAATACCGACGATCTGGGACTCGAAAAGGCTGGAGTCGCGACCGATTCCCGCGGGTATATCCAAGTGGACGATCAGCTTCGAACAAACGTCTCCGGCATATGGGCCATGGGAGATTGCAACGGTAAGGGCGGGTTCACCCACACCTCGTATAACGATTTTGAGATTATCGCGGCGAATTTACTGGACAACGACCCGCGCAAAGTCAGTGACCGCATTGTGACCTATGCTTTATTCATCGATCCGCCGCTTGGGCGGGCCGGAATGACCCAGACCGAGGCCAGCGCCAGTGGACGGAAGGTATTGATGGGAAAGCGTCTCATGACCAATGTAGGCCGCGCCGTGGAAAAGGGCGAAACGCTGGGCTTCATGAAGATTCTAATAGATGCGGATACGCAGCGAATCATGGGGGCGGCGATTCTCGGCACAGGTGGCGACGAGGCCATTCACTCCATCCTGGATGTGATGTATGCTGGCAAGCCGTACGCGGTGATCCAGCGCGCCATGCATATCCACCCCACCGTTTCCGAGCTGATTCCAACGATGTTGGGAGAGTTACATCCGTTATCTTGAGCCAATGATGTTCGCTGCACAAGACCAAGTGCGAAGCTATCGCACCCTGCTCGATCGTCTGGCACAAGCCCGCGGCGAAACTGACAAACTGTTCGCGATCCTCAGACCCGACTCTCTTTATGACCGCCCGATCGCGGAGCGGCATCGGATTGTCTTCTATATAGGCCATCTGGAAGCCTTCGACTGGAACCTGCTGCGGCCTGGCCGATCGTTCGATGAGAGCTTTGACCGGCTCTTCGCGTTCGGCATCGATCCGGTGGACGGAGGCTTGCCCTCCGATCAGGCTTCCGACTGGCCCGCGATCGAACAAGTGCGGCGCTACGGAGCGGATGTGCGCGGGGCTCTCGATTCCCTGCTGGAAAACGGCCCTGTTTCTGAAATATTGCTGAACACGGCGATCGAACACCGCCTGATGCACGCCGAGACGCTAGCCTATATGCTGCACCGGTTGCCGTTGGATAAGAAGATCCCGCAGCTTCAGGCTCGCGTGCCTGAACGTCCTCAGCCCAGGCCTGAACTCCTTGAGATTCCGGAAGGCTGCATTACCGTGGGACTCTCGCGCAATGATAGTGAGTTCGGATGGGACAACGAATACGAAGCTCATCCGATGCACGTTCCCGGGTTCGCCATCGACCGGTACAAGGTGACCAACCGCCAATTCCTCGAATTCCTTCGGGCGGGCGGATATCAAGACCGGAGTCTCTGGGCCCCCGCGAATTGGGAATGGAGATCTGCGCAGGACATTTCACGTCCCGCATTTTGGGAACGCGCCGGAGATTCCTGGCATCTTCGGACCATGTTCGACAAAGTCCCTCTGCCGCTGTCCTGGCCGGCATATGTGAGCCATGCAGAAGCGGCCGCCTACGCTCGCTGGGCCGGCAAGCGTTTGCCGACCGAGGCCGAATGGCAGCGCGCAACACATGGATCTAACAGCGGCGTTGAACGGAGATTTCCTTGGGGCGATGAGACGCCTGGCCCGCAGCACGGGTATTTCGATTTCGAGCGCTGGGATCCCGCGCCCGTCGATGCCTTTCCAAGTGCGCGAAGCGCGTTCGGACTGGATGGACTACTCGCCAATGGCTGGGAATGGACAGCAACCCCGTTCGGTCCCTTCGAAGGCTTCCGGACATTTCCGTTTTACGAAGGATATTCGGCGAATTTCTTCGACGGCAAACATTTTGTGATGAAGGGCGGCTCGCCGCGTACGGATCGCAGCATGCTGCGGCGGTCCTTCCGAAACTGGTTCCAGCCCCACTATCCCTACGTGTATGCGGGATTCCGCTGCGCGAGCAGTGGGTCTCAGTAAAGGGCGATAAATATGCGAACAAGCGCGATCGTTGCAAGAGCGGCTGGCGAGTTTGCCACCGACATCCGGAACGGACTTACCAAGCCCGGGCAGAAAGAATTGCCATCCAAGTATCTGTATGACACCATTGGCTCGAAGCTGTTTGAGGTGATTGCCGAGCTTCCGGAGTACGGCCTGACGCGCGCGGACGAAAGGTTGATCCGGGGCCACGCGAGTGAAATCGTGCAGCGTATCGAAGGCGACGTGGTGCTGTGCGAACTCGGGAGCGGAAGCGGCACCAAGACTCGCTGGATCCTGGAGGCGCTCTCCCGCCGGCGGCATACCTATTATTTCCCCATCGAGATTTCTTCGGCTGCACTGGCCGTTTGCCGCCGCGAGCTGGCCGATATCGATTCGGTCGGCATCGTCGGCCTGGAGCGTGAATACCTCGACGGGCTTTTGGAGGTGGCGGCCCGCAGGCGCGATGGCCAGCGGATCCTGGTCCTGTTTCTGGGCAGCACCATCGGCAATTTCAGCCACCCCGCGGACATCAACTTTCTCCGGAATGTGCGGATGATTCTCCAAACCGGCGATGCCATGCTTCTGGGCACGGATCTCGAAAAGTCGATTTCCCAGATTCTGCCGGCCTATGACGATCCTCTGGGAATTACGGCCGCGTTCAATCTAAACCTGCTGGCCCGTATCAACCGCGAACTGGATGCGGATTTCGACTTGAATCAATTCCGTCACCTGGCGCGCTTCAATTCGGACACTGGCAGCGTCGAGATGCACCTGCAATCGCTGCGGCGGCAAACCGTGACGATTCACGCCGCCGACCTCAAGATCCAGTTCGAGGATGGCGAAACCGTCTGGACCGAGAATAGCCACAAGTATTCTCACGATGAGATCGCGCGCATGGCTGAGGTGGCGGGATTCCGATGTGAAGCACAGTGGATCGACCAGGAATGGCCCTTCGCGGAGAGTCTGTTCGTGGTCAATTAAATGACGCTGGTTGAGTTTCGCGGCGTTTCCTACGAAATCGCGGGCAGGTCCATTCTCCGAGACTTAAGCCTCAGCGTGGAAGCCGGGGAAACCCTGGTCCTCCTCGGGCGCAGCGGATCCGGGAAGACCACGGCGCTCAAGATGATCAATGGCATGCTGTTCCCCACTCGGGGGCAGGTTCTGGTCGATGCCCGGCCGACGACCGATTGGGATCCGATCAAGCTGCGGCGGAGAATCGGCTATGTGATTCAGGAAGTCGGGCTGTTCCCTCACTTCACGATCGGCGATAACGTCGGCCTGGTCCCGAAACTCGAGGGCTGGAGCGCGGCAGACATCGAGAATCGCGTGAACCTGCTGCTGGACAGACTCGGGATGCCGCCGGCTGATTTCCGGTTGCGTTATCCTCGCCAGCTTTCTGGCGGGCAGCGCCAGCGTGTCGGCGTGGCGCGGGCTCTGGCTGCGGATCCGCCCTTGCTGCTGTTCGATGAACCCTTCGGCGCGCTCGATCCGGTCATGCGGCTGGAATTGCAGCAGCAGTTTTTGTCCTTGCGGCGGGACTTTCAGAAAACCTCGATCTTCGTGACCCACGATTTGCGCGAAGCCCTGTTGCTCGGAAGCAAGATCGCCCTGCTGACAGGTGGGCGTCTGGACGCCGTCGCGCCGCCGCAGGAATTCCGCAGGGTGCGGACGGATGAGGCGCGCGCCTTCCTGGCTTGTCTCGATAACTGACAAACTACATATCATGCGCTCGGACCTGTGGAGCGAAATCCTCCAACTGACGGCGGAGCACCTGCTGCTGGTGCTGTATGCGATGACGCTGGCGATCGCCATGGGTGTGCCGCTGGGGATTTACTTATCGCGTAAAGAAGCCGCGCGCCCCTGGCTTCTCGGCTTCGCGAGCGTCATGCAGACCATTCCCAGCCTGGCGCTGTTCGGCTTCCTAATCCCGATTCCGTTCATTGGGGGGATCGGCAAGCGGACCGTGATCGTGGCTCTGGTGCTGTACGCACTCCTTCCGATCCTGCGAAATACTTTCGTCGGGATCCTGGGGGTGGAGGCCGCGATTTGCGAATCCGCCGTGGCCATGGGAATGACTGACGGGCAATTGTTGCGCCAGGTCCAACTCCCTCTGGCCGCGCCGACCATCATGGCCGGTATTCGCGTGGCCACCGTCACCACCATCGGCACAGCTACGATTGCCGCCCTGATCGGAGGCGGCGGGCTGGGCGTTTTCATTTTCCGGGGAGTATCGTCTTTGGATACCGCACAGATTCTCGCGGGAGCCGTGCCGGCTGCGCTCATTGCGCTGGCAGCGGACGGAGGATTGGGATGGGTCGAACGAAAATTATCGCCTGCCTGACTGTTTTGCTCGCACTCGCGGCCTGTTCGACGGGAAAGCGGAGCATCCGTGTGGGCTCCAAGAACTTCACGGAGCAGGTAGTCCTCGGCGAGATCATTGCACAGCACCTGGAGCATCGGCTAAAGCAGAAAGTCGAGCGCCGCCTGAACCTGGGCGGAACTTTGCTGGCGCACGGGGCCTTGCTCAGCCGCGACATCGATCTTTATCCTGAGTACACCGGAACAGCCCTGACCGCGATTTTGAAGGACCCTCCCGATAACGATCCGGCCCGAGTGCTCGCCCATGTCCGATCCGCTTATGCGGATCGGTTTCACGTGGATTGGCTGGACCCGCTCGGCATCGACAACAGTTTCGCGATGATCGTGCGCGGAGACGAAGCGCGCGAGAAGCATTTGGAAAATCTGACGGACGCATCCATGGCCGGATCGGGTTGGGCGCTCGGCGTCGGATACGAGTTCGAGCAGCGTCCGGACGGCCTCGCTGCACTGGATCGTACCTATCACCTGACTTGGACCGGAAGCCCTCAGACCATGGATCTCGGACTGCTATACAAAGCGCTCGATGGACGCCAGGTGAACATGATCGCGGCCAATGCCACTGACGGACTTCTTTCTAAACTGGACGTGAAAGTTCTCGCGGACGATCAGCATGCGTTCCCGCCCTATCAGGTCTCGATCGCAGTTTCCCAAGACCGGCTTCGTGAAACGCCGGGAATGCGCGAGGCTCTCCAGGACCTATCGGGTAGATTCACCAACCAAACCATGCAGCAGCTTAACTATCAGGTAGACGGCGAGCATCGTCCTGTATCCCAGGTGGCCGCGGAATTCTTGAAGGAGATGTATGGCACCACGTATGGCAAATGACAAACCGGTTCGCGAACATCTTACAAAGCTCTTAGCAGGCGGACAAGCGCATGTTACGTTCGAAGCCGCGGTCAAAGGTCTTCCGGCCGCGCTGCGCGGCAAACGGCCCAAGGGCGCGGAGCATTCGCCGTGGGAGATTATCGAGCACATGCGTATCGCCCAATCGGACATTCTGGAATTCAGCCGCGATGCCAGGCATGTTTCGCCCGAATGGCCCTCAGGTTATTGGCCGAAATCCAAAACGCCGCCGAATGACAAGGCTTGGGCCAAGACCGTTCGCGCGTTCGGCGCCGATTTAGAGGCTATGCGGAAGCTGGTGGCGGCCGATTCGACCGATCTGTATGCTCCCATCCCACACGGCGATGGGCAGACGATCCTGCGCGAGGCGCTGCTGATCGCGGATCACAACGCCTATCACCTTGGTGAACTGGTGCTGGTGAGGCGGCTACTTGGCGCGTGGAAGTAGCCGGAACTCCGCCCGGGGCGCGATCACGGCCAGCACTGATTTGGCGGCGCTCAACTGGCTGATGGAATTATTGGCAGCCTCCGCCAGGACAACCTCCGCGATATCGCTGAAATCCTCATTCGCCAGCGCCATCGCGACCAGCGCCACTTGGAGCGGTCCCAAGCTGGGATTGAAGGCGGAATTCTCGATGTACGACCCGCGGTAGACATTGCCTCGGCGTGAGCGAATCGCGACTCCCGAGGGCGAGTGGGAATAGGGAGCGTATGCGTTCGCGACCGCGTAGCGCGCGGGCTGCACGGCATCACCTTCGACACTTTGGATCGCGATCTTGGTTCGGGAGAGCGGCCCCTCGGTCACCTTCAAATCGCGCGGACCGAAAGGCTGCGGTAGTAGCGCGCTAAGGGTCATCACCGGCTGCCCCGGTAGAATGATCTCGATATCGCGGCCCTCGGCAAATTCGTATAAGAACTGGCGGCAGTGCCCGCAGGGAGGCGCGCTTATGGCGATCGCTTCGATACCGGGCTCGTCGTGCATGAAGGCATTGGCTAGGGCGGCTTGCTCGGCATGCACAGTCTGGCCGAGGTTGACGCCTGGAAATTCAAGATTAGCCCCCAGGTAGAGCGCGCCTGATGTGCCGCGCACGACGGCACCCACGCGGTAGCCGCTCACTGCGGGCCGTGCGTAGGACTCAGCGTCCGCCAAACGCTCAAGCATATTTGGGCAGTTCGCGTGACCGGTACGGAGCAAGGCTGGCTTCCTCGGACAAACTCACCAATGCCTCGAGAGCGATTTCAGCCGCCAACTCCTCGCCCGCGATGCCCCATTCATTGGTGTGGCGATTCGCGAAAACCGCATTGATCGCGCCTGCGGGCAATCCGCCGCCCTCAGTCGCGCACCAGACGAACAAACCCGCTGCTTCCATGGAGTAGCAGGCGGCTCCCAGACGCAAAACTTCCTGATGCCGGGCGTGCATGCGATCGGGGACGATTCCGAACAAGTTCGGCCGGCCTTGGCCGGTATAGAAATCGCTGGTGGTGCATTCGACGCCGGCATGAAATCGGCCGGGAGCTTTGGCCTGAGCGGCGCGATGCAAAGCGCTCACGACACGCCAGTCGGCGAGCGCCGGATATTCGGGCGGAGCCCAATCGTCCGCAGTCCGATCAAAGCGAATGGCCGCGGTGGGAATGATGACGTCGCCGATTTTGGATTCGCGAACCAGGCTGCCGCAGGATCCCACGCGAATGAAGATTCGAGCGCCACTCTGGACCGCCTCCGGCAGCACGATACCCATCGACGGTCCACCCATTCCCGAGGTCGTCACCGATATTTCGATATCGCGGTAGTTCCCTGTATGCGAGACTAGGCCGCGAGCATCGTTTGAAAACCGCCGCGATCCTGTTAAGTACTTCGCGGCGATCATGTCCGCGCGGCCCGGTGCGCCCACGATCAGGCACATCGCCGCCAGGTCATGAGGACCCGTGTGGGTGTGATAGCTCACGCCGCCTGCTGCTTTGGGGCTGTTGGCACCTGCCATGATTGCAACAAGAATAGCAAGAGCCGCACACTGAGAACGTATACTGATCACCATGGCTATTGCGAGCGTCAATCCCGCCACCGGAGAAGTGCTTCGAACGTTTGACGCGCTTTCGGATCCCCAGATCGAAGCCAGGATTCAAACCGCCGCGAGCACCTTTCCCAAGTTTCGGAAGCTCCCCTTTGCCGATCGCGCCCGCATGATGAGCAAGGCGGCCGACATTCTCGATTCGGACAGGGACTCCCTGGGCCGGCTGATGACCCTGGAAATGGGCAAAACCCTTTCGTCAGCCGTCGCCGAAGCCGCCAAGTGCGCGACGGCCTGCCGCTACTACGCGGAGAATGCCGAACATATGCTGGCAGATGAAACGGTTGTGACCAGCGCCAGCCGCAGTTACGTTCGATACCAGCCCCTCGGAGTGATCCTGTGCGTGATGCCGTGGAACTTCCCGTTCTGGCAGGTGTTCCGTTTCGTTGCGCCAGGCCTGATGGCTGGGAACGTCGGCCTGCTGAAGCATGCTTCGAACGTTCCCCAGTGCGCGCTGAAAATCGAAGAGATTCTTCTGCGGGCGGGCTTTCCGGAGGGAGCCTTCCAGACGCTGCTGATCGGCGCCAGCCAGGTGGATCGTGTTCTTTCCGATCCCCGTATCGCCGCCGCCACACTCACGGGAAGCGAGGGGGCGGGCGTCCAGGTCGGCGTCTCCGCCGCGAAGAACATCAAGAAAGTCGTACTGGAACTGGGCGGTAGCGATCCATTCATCGTGATGCCCAGCGCGAATCTGGACGACGCCGTCTCGACGGCGGTCAAGGCGCGAGTTGTGAACAACGGTCAGTCCTGCATCGCGGCGAAACGGTTCATTGTCGCCGAGCAGATCGCCGATGAATTCGAGCGCAAGTTCGTCAAGGGGATGGAAGCGCTGAAGGTCGGGGATCCCATGCAGCCGGAAACCGAACTCGGTCCGCTGGCTTCGGCGGATGCTGTCGCGACTCTGCAGGCGGACGTTCAGAAGACCGTTGCCGCGGGCGCGCGCGCGCTAACCGGTGGAAAGCCGGTTGACCGGCCTGGAAATTTCTACGCTCCTACTGTGCTCGCGAACATCCCAAAAGAATCGCCTGCCTATCGCGAAGAGCTATTCGGTCCCGTCGCGAGTGTGTTTCGGGTGAAGAATATCGATGAGGCGATTCAGGTAGCCAATGACAGTCGTTTCGGCCTGGGGGCTAGCGCCTGGACCAACGATCCCGCCGAGCGCGAGCGCTTCTCCAGTGAAATCGATGCGGGTATGGTTTTCATCAACCAGATGGTGGCGTCGGATCCTCGTATTCCCTTTGGAGGCGTCAAGCACTCGGGCCACGGCCGCGAACTGGGATCTCTTGGAATCCGGGAATTCATGAACGCCAAAACGGTCTGGATCAAATAGCCGCTCTCTTGCGATCACGGATCGGTGCTGAGCCTGCCGAGCCGCGCACGTTAGTAAGCGGCCCAGGCGTTAGACTAGAACGATGGCGAATTTGGGATTTGTCGGCCTGGGGGTCATGGGCGGCGATATGGTCGCGCGCCTTCTGGACAAGGGCCACACCATTACCGGATACAACCGCACCAAATCCAAGGCACAGCGGCTGATCGACCGCGGCATGAAGTGGGCCGATTCGCCGCGCGCAGTCTGCGCCGCGGCCGATGTCACGCTGTCCATGGTCACCAACTCCGCGGCCCTCCAGCAAGTGTTTGACGGACCGGATGGCATGCTGGCAGGGTTGAGCGCCGGCAAAGTTCTGGTCGACATGAGCACGGTGAGCCCTGCGGTCAGCCGCGGCCTCGCGGCTCGCGTGCGAGAAAAAGGCGCGGACATGGCGGATGCGCCGGTTTCCGGAAGCGTTATTACCCTCCAACAGGGGAAACTTTCGGTGATGGTGGGCGGCCGTGCGGACACTTTTGAGCGCCTGAAGCCCTTGCTGCTCGACATCGGCCCGAAAGTGACCCATGTGGGCGATAATGGCCTCGCGCTGGTCATGAAGATCGCAACGAATCTGAGCCTCGCCGTGCAGATGCTGGCGTTCTCGGAAGGCGTGCTGCTCGCCGAGAAAAGCGGCATCGCGCGGGAGACAGCCGTCGACGTGATGACCCACAGTGTGATTGGGTCGCCGATGGTGCAATACCGGGGCCCATTCGTGCTCAAAATGCCCGAGGAAGCCTGGTTCGATGTCAACATGATGCAGAAGGATATGCTATTAGCATTGGAGTTGGGCCGCCAAGTGGACGTGCCTTTGCCGGCCACCGCCGCGACCAACGAAATGCTGACGGCTGCGCGAGGCATGGGCCTGGCGAAGAAGGATTTCGCTATCGTTTTCGAAGTACTGGCGCGCATGTCGGGAGTAACCAGATGAGTGACATCGACGAAAAACTACTGCTCCGTATGTACCGGCGCATGGTTATGATCCGCCTGTTCGAGGAGCAGGTCAACGATCTCTACACCCGCGCGCTCATGCCCGGCCTCGCGCATCTCTACATAGGCGAGGAAGCCATCGCCGTCGGCGTCTGTGAGGCCCTGCGCGCGGACGATTACATCACCAGCACGCATCGCGGCCACGGGCACTGCCTCGCCAAGGGCGCCGCGATCGACCGCATGTTCGCCGAGTTGCTCGGCAAGGAAGCCGGCTACTGCAAAGGTAAGGGCGGATCGATGCACATTGCCGATCCCGATACGGGCAACCTGGGGGCCAACGCCATCGTCGCGGGGAGCGCTGGCATCGCGACCGGCGCGGCGTTTTCGTCCAAATGCCTCGGGAACGGCCGCGTCACCGTCTGTTTCTTCGGCGAGGGCGCGCTGGGTCAGGGAGTGGTTTACGAAGTGATGAACATGGCGGCTCTCTGGAAGCTGCCGGTGATCTACGTTTGCGAGAACAATATGTACAACGAGTACACGCATGTCTCCGAAACTGCCGCTGGGGACATCCTGGCGCGAGGTCCAGCGTTTGGCGTACCCGCGGAAAGTGTGGATGGCCAGGATGTGCGGGCCGTCTACACCGTAACGAAACGTTTGGTGGACCGCGCGCGCAAGGGCGAAGGTCCCGCGTTCCTGATGGCCAATACCTATCGCTTCATGGGTCACCACGTGGGCGATATCAGCCGCGAATACTATCGCTCGAAACAGGAAGAGCAGACCTGGAAGTCGGAACGCGATCCGATCAAAGTTGCGACCGGGGCGATCCTCTCACAAAATATTGTCGACCAGGCCGCGTTGGACCAGATTCAGTCGGAAGTGAAAGCCGAGATCGATAAAGCCGTCCAGTTCGCCATGGCGGCGCCGTATCCGAACGTGGACAAGGTGGAGCAAGACGTGTATGCCTGAAACCGCTGTGGCCGTTCGTGAGTTAACACTAGGCGAGGCCGTCCGCGAAGCGCTGGCGGAAGAGATGCGGCGCGATCCCCGTGTCTTCATCATGGGCGAAGATGTGGCCGAGGCGGGTACGGCGTTCAAGGTTCTCGGCGGCTTAGTCCAGGAGTTTGGAACCCAGAGGGTGCTCGATACGCCAATTTCGGAAGCCGGCTTCACAGGTATCGGCGTCGGCGCGGGGATGACCGGCATGCGTCCCGTCGTCGACATCATGTTCGGTGATTTCGCCGGCCTCATCATGGACCAGATGGCGAACCAGGCGGCCAAGATCCATTACATGTCGGGTGGCAAGTGGAAATGCTCCATGGTCTTGCGAACAACGCTGGGAGCGACGCGCCGGTCGGCCGCGCAGCATTCGCAATCGCTGCATGCCTGGTTCTGCCACATCCCGGGATTGAAAGTGGTGATGCCCTCGACGCCCTACGACGCCAAAGGGCTGCTCAAATCCGCGATTCGCGACGATAATCCCGTGGTCTTCTACGAAGACAAGATGATGTACAAGCTGAAGGGTCCCGTGCCCGAGGACGACTACACCATTCCCTTGGGCGTGGCGGATATCAAGCGCGCCGGCGACGACGTCACCATCATCGCCACCAGCAGCATGGTGCAAATCGCGCTGGGCGCTGCGAAGCTGCTCGAAGCGCAGGGCGTGAGTGCGGAAGTTGTGGATCCGCGGACACTCTGGCCGCTCGACGAGAAGACACTGATCGAGTCCGCCCGCAAAACTTCACGGGTGATCGTCGTCGATGAGGGCTACGGACGCTACGGGGTGACTGCGGAGCTTGCCTCGGTGATTCAGGAAAACGCGTTTTTCGATTTGGAAGCGCCGGTGAAGAGAATGGGCGCGATGCATGTGCCGATTCCGTTCTCGCCTCCGCTCGAAGACGCAACCGTTCCGACGGAACGTACAGTATGCGAAGCGGCCCTTGCCCTTTGCGGAAAATAATATGGCACTAAAAACTCACGGAACGATGGCGGTCGATTGGGAAGAGCGGATCAACTTCGACCGCCTCCGCACGGAGAGGCTCGCGCGCGCCAAGGCGCTCTTGGCGAAGTCGGAAATGGGCGCACTGCTGTGCTTCGACATGAACAATGTGCGCTATATCACCGCGACGCACATCGGCACCTGGGCGCAAGATAAGATCAGCCGGTTTACGCTGCTGCCGCAGAATGACGAGCCAATCCTGTGGGATTTCGGCTCGGCCGCGCGGCATCATCAGCTCAACTGTCCCTGGCTGGGCGAGCGATCCAGATCCGGAATCTCGCTGCTGCGCGGCGCGATGTCCCCCGAAATGGGACGCGCTGAGGACGTCGCTCGCAAGATCAAAATCGAGCTCGAAATGCGTGGCCTGCATAAGCAGCCGGTGGGTATCGATGTCGTGGAACCGCCGATTCTGTTCGCACTGCAGCGCGAAGGAATCACGGTGGTCGACGGCCAGCAGCTCATGTCGGATGCCCGCGTTATCAAGACCCAGGACGAAATCTCTCTGCTCAACACCTCGGCAATGATGGTCGATGCGGCTTACGAGGAGCTTTATCGGGCCATGCGCCCCGGTTTTAGCGAGAACGAAGCAGTCGGGCTGGCGAGCAAGGTGCTGTACGACCTGGGTTCGGAGTACGTCGAGGGCGTCAATGCGATATCCGGCGAACGCTGCAACCCGCATCCGCATGTCTTTTCCGACCGGGTGCTGCGTCCTGGCGATCCGGTGTACTACGACATTCTGCATTCCTACATGGGCTATCGCACCTGCTACTACCGGACCTTCACGATCGGTTACGGATCTCCGGCGCTAGTGGATGCGTACGCACGCTGCCGCGATTATCTCGACGCGGCGATTTCGCTGATCCGTCCTGGACGTACGACTGCTGAAATAGCCGCAGTTTGGCCACGAGCCCAGGAATTCGGATTCCCCAACGAAGAAGCCGCCTTCGCACTGCAGTTCGGCCACGGCATCGGCCTCGCAATCTGGGAAAAGCCCGTCATCAGCCGCCTGGTTTCCCTGGAGCATTCTTACGAACTAAAGCCCGGCATGGTGTTCGCGCTGGAAACCTTCTGGCCTTCGAAAGACGGCTGGAGCGCGGCGCGCATCGAAGAGGAAATCGTCGTCACCGAAACCGGTCACGAAGTGATTACGCGGTTCCCGGCTGAAAAACTTCTCGTCGCGGGCACGCAATACGTCACCGTCGATGGGCCGCTGGCCACCACGCGCCAGCACGATCCACCTCCCAGCAGACGTGTCGTGGAAATGGTCGAGGCGAGTGCTCAGGTCGAAAAAGCGGGAGCGCCCCGATAGATGGCCGTCAGCGTGGTCATGCCGGCTCTTGAGCTGGCTCAGGAAACCGGAAAAGTTCTGGTCTGGATCAAGAAAGAAGGCGATACCGTCGCTAAGGGTGAGCCGCTGCTCGAAATCGAGACCGATAAGGTTTCCTTCGAGCTGGAAGCGCAAGCCGACGGGGTTCTCGCCGGCGTTCGCTCTAAAGAAGGCGATGTGGTGCCGGTGGGCCAGATCATCGCGTGGCTGGTCGCGCCGGGTGAGCAGCCGCCCATCGAGTCCGACGACGCGTCGCGCGGAATGGCCGAGCAGGCTCGTCCCATGACGGCATCATCCGCGCCTGCCACAGCCCCCGCCGTCACATCGCCTGCCGCAGCGCGAGGACCTCGCATATCGCCCAAGGCCCGCCGGATTGCTGAAGAAAAAGGCGTCGACATCACGAAAATCACTGGCACTGGTCCCGATGGTCAGATTACGGGCGAGGATGTCCTCAAAGCCGCGGAAACGCCTGCAGCCCCCGAATCTCTCAGCGCTATCGCGCGCTTAATGGCTGAGCGGACCACGCAGAGCTGGACCACCGTGCCGCACTTCTTCCTGACACGCGACGTCGATGCCAGCGCTTTGGTGGATGCGCGCGCGAAACTCGGCCGCGAACAGTTCACCCACACGGATTTCCTGATCGCCCTGGTCGCCCGCGTGTTGCTCCATCATCCCAAGATGAACGCGAGCTGGGCTGGCAGCGCCGTTCGCCTTAATCCTGCCGTAAATATTTCGCTGGCGATCGCTGTGCCGGAGGGCGTGGTCGGCGCGGTGATTACCAACGCGGCCACATCGAACCTCGCCGAAATCGCCGCGCAGCGAAGAGACCTTGCCGAGCGTGCCAAGTCCGGGCGCCTGCGGCCCTCCGACATCACCGGCGGCACCTTCACCATAAGCAATCTGGGGATGTTCGGAATAGACGAGTTCAGCGCGATCATCACACCGCCGCAGGCCGCCGTTCTGGCCGTGGGACGAATTGCCGATCGGGTGGTCGCGGTCAACGGACATCCGGCTATTCGGCCGATGATGACCATTACCCTTTCGAGCGACCATCGAGTCGTCGACGGAGCCCAGGCGGCCGCCTTCCTGAACGACCTCGCTGGCGCCCTGGAGAAACCGAAGTTAGGATAACCATGAGTTCTCAAAGCTTAGAAGACGTCATACGAACCGCCGGGAATCCGGTCGAGCTTCTCCGCAATTCGCAGATAGGCCCCTACGCCTTCCCCGTGGTCCGTTCCGAGTTCACCAACTGGCGGGACGAGCAGCGTTCCTGGCGCGAAACCTGCGCTCTGTTCGATCAGTCGCACCACATGACGGATCTGTATGTGGAAGGCCCAGATGCTCTCAAAGTATTCTCCGATCTGGGCGTCAACACCTTCAAGAATTTCAAGGTCAACCAGGCTAAGCAATTCGTTGCCTGCAACCCCAACGGGTACGTGATCGGTGACGCGATCCTGTTTTATCTCGATGAGAACAAATTCAATCTTGTCGGCCGCCCTCCCGCCGCAAATTGGGTTCAATACAACGTCGAGACTGGCGGATATAAAGCAACGGCCGAAAAAGACGAAAGATCCGCCGTCAATCAAGGCCGGCGAAAGGTTTTTCGATATCAGGTTCAAGGTCCCAACGCTCTCAGGGTCATGGAGAAGGTCACTGGTAAGCCTGCGCCGGATATCCGGTTCTTCAACATGGAAACGCTCAAGATCGTGGGCCACGATGTGCGCGCCTTGCGTCATGGAATGGTTGGTCAACCCGGTTGGGAGCTGTTCGGTCCATGGGAGCACGGCGAAAGCGTTCGTGACGCGATCGTCGAAGCCGGTCAGGAATTCGGGATCCGGCAAGTCGGCGCGCGAACCTACCCGACCAGCTGTCTGGAATCCGGCTGGATTCCCTCCCCCCTTCCGGCGGTCTACGTCGGTGACGACATGAAGGCGTACCGGCAATGGCTCACCGCCAAGAGCTACGAAGCCATGGCATCGCTGGGAGGCAGCTTTTACTCCAACGATATAACCGACTACTATCTGACTCCCTACGATCTCGGCTATGGGCCCTTCGTCAAGTTCGACCATGACTTCGTTGGGCGTGCTGCCCTTGAGAAAATATCCGAGCACCAGAAACGCAAGAAAGTGACGCTGGTCTGGAACGGCGAGGACATCAAGAACGTCTTTGGCTCCTTGTTCCACAGCGGCGGAGACATCGCCAAGTACATCGATCTGCCCTTGGCGAACTACTCGACGCTACCGTACGACAAAGTGTTGAAGGGCAGCAAGACGATTGGGCTCTCGACCTACACCGGTTACACATACAATGAACGCGCGATGATTTCGCTGGCGATGGTCGATGTCGAGCACAGTAATCCGGGCGTCGAGGTGACGATCGTTTGGGGCGAGCAGGGGCGCGGATCGACCAAGCCGACGGTCGAGCGCCACCAGCAAGCCGAGATTCGGGCGACGGTTGCATCGGTGCCTTACGCCGAGGTTGCGCGTCTCGCCTATCGACCCAAGAATTAGAGAACGGAGTAAAAGCGATGGCCTACATTTTCCACGAGGACGAATTGCCGAAGCTGGTCTCGGCCGTGCCGGGACGCGAGCGCACATTTTTCGTCAATAAAGAACTAACCAACATCGACGACATGCTGGCCGGAATCATGCGCTACAAGCAGGGCGCTGCCTCGCCGCTGCATCTCCACGAAAACTGCGAGCACTTCTACTTCATCATGGAAGGAAAGGGAAGCGTCGAGACGCCCGAGGGCATTCGCGACGTAGGTCCCGGCGACATGGTCTTTATCCCGGCCGAAGCGACGCACCGCCTGCGAGCCACCGGATCGCCGTTATTTTACTTTGAATTCCAGGCGCCCAACCGCTTCGTGACAACCATCCTCGACGGCACGCCGGAAGATCTCAAGTGGAACCGCGTCGACGGCCGCGTCTGGATCCAAACCTAAATCCCATGCCAAAGACTCTATCCCCAAAAACTTTATTCATCGATACCAACAAGCTCCCCCGCGTGAAGATGCCCGAGGGCGAAGCCACCGAGATCCTGAATGAGCAACTCGTGGGCGCGAAGAATGTGCTGGGCACTCTGCGCTGGCTCAAGTCGGGCGAGAAATACAAAGCCGATCCCAGCGATAAGCATCAGCTCCTATACCTGATGGAGGGCAAAGGCAGTATAAATCTCGAGAACAAAGATCACGAGGTATCGAAGGGAATGGGCGTTTACCTGGGACCTGCGGAGACCGCGACCTTTCAGGCAGCCGATGGATCGTCGCTGAAAATCTTCCACCTGGCGGTTCCGAAGATCCCGAAATAGCCTAGGACGCCGCTTTTCTCCCCCAAAGCTGAGCCGACGCGATATCCGCACCCTCCCGCAACGATTTTAGTTTCAACCACACCGCCGGCTCGATCACCCACTCTCGCCCTGTAAACGTTCCAAATCCGCAATCCGCGCTGGCGATCACTCGCTCGCGATCGCCGACCACGGCTACAGCTTCCTGAATCCTTCGCGCGACCACCTGGGGATGCTCCACGATGTTTGTCGTCGTGTCGATCGTTCCGGGAATCAGCACCATGTGATCCGGCAGTGGATGCCTGCGCAGGGCTTGGTATTCGTGCTGATGCCGCGGATTGGCGAATTCAATGCTCAGCGCTCCCACCTTTGCCTGATACAGCACCGGCAAGATCAGCTCCAGCGGCACGTCGTGAATATGCGGACCGTCCCAGTTGCCCCAGCAGCAATGCAGACGGACGCTGTCGGGCGGGATACCGTCGATCCCCTGGTTGATCGCGGCCACGTGCATCTCGGCGGCCTTCACGAAATCGCTGTCGGATAAATCGCGATAGAACATCGAGCGATCCATGGCCAGGTCGGGCGAATCGATCTGCAGCAGAAAACCAGCCTGGTGGATAGCCAGATATTCGTTGTGCATCTCCCGCGCGATCGCGGCCAGATAAGCTTCCTGCGAAGGGTAGAATGCATTCAGCATGGTGCTCGAAATGATGCCCGGCGAGGGCGCCGTCATAAAGCATTCCGCAAAGTTCGCCGCCTCCGCGGCACGCCGCAGCCTGGCGAGTTCCAACTCGATCGGCGCGGTTTCCAGATAATGCAGCTCAGCCTGCGCCTCAGGTGCATTCTGCATGCGGCTGCGGTGCGGGAAGCGCTGCATCAGAAGCGCGACCAGCTCCGGGAACTCCTCAAAATCGCGTCCACGCCTGCGCTTGGATTCGCCTGCGAAGCCCGACATGCGCTGCGGCACGTAAGTCTGGAACCCGACGCGCTGCTGTTCACCGTCGTTAGCGATGTCGATGCCCGCGGCAGCTTGCTTGTCGACCACCCGGTGCACCGCCAGGTCCATCTCCCGCGCGAGTTGGTCTTTGTCGATCGCTTCGCCGTCCTCGCGCCGGACGAGAAGATCGGATAAGGTTTCATTGCGCGGCAGGCTGCCGACGTGGGTGGTTAAGATGCGTTCTTTGCTTAGGATCATGTTTAAGAGGCGAGGACTTTGCCGCGCGTTTCGGGCAGCAAAAATGCTGCAATAGCCATCGTTGCATACGCAAGGCCGGCGAATAAACCGATCGCCTCGCCCAAAGGGATCCGGGCTGAAAGCAGGCCCACCAACGTTGGAAACATCGCGCCTGTCGCCCGCCCCACGTTGTACGCAAACCCTTGTCCCACGCCTCGCACGCGCGTCGGAAAATGCTCGGTGAAGAACGGGCCCATCGCGCTGAATACGCCGGACGCGAAGAAGCCTAGCGGGAATCCCAGTACCAGCATGGCCGCATCACCGAAGGGAAACATCGTATATGTGATAGCGATCAGACCCGCCCCCACAGCGAACACCAAAAACGTTAGACGGCGCCCGATCTTGTCCGCCAAATAGCCGCCTGCGACATAGCCGCAGAAGGCCCCCACGATAGACACAGCAAGATAGCCCGCCGAATCCAGCACCGATAGCTTGCGCTCGGTACGCAGGAACGTTGGCAGCCATGTAGTCACGGCGTAATATCCTCCCTGTGCGCCCGTGCCCATCAATCCTCCCAGCACGGTGACTCGCAGGAGCGGCGGCCTGAAAATCTCGAGTGCCGAAGGCCGGTCGTCTTGCGCGGCCAGCTTCGCTCGCGTTTCCAGGTATACCTTAGGTTCCTCGACATAGCGCCGCACGAAAAAAACCAACAGAGCCGGCACGATCCCCACCCAAAACAACACGCGCCAGGCGGTCTCCGCCGGCAGCACAGAAAAGAAAAAAGCGTAGAGCAGCGCAGCGGCGCCCCATCCCACGGCCCAACCTGCCTGCATCATTCCCAAAGCCTTCCCGCGATATTCGGGGCGGATCACTTCTCCCAGCAGAACAGCTCCCGCGGCCCACTCACCTCCGAAGCCAAGCCCCATCAGGGCGCGCGCGGCGAACAACTGTTCGAAATTCTGTGCCAGCCCCGATAGAAACGTAAACACCGCGAACCACAGGATCGCCACTTGCAGCGTCCGCACGCGCCCGCAGCGATCGGCGAGCCAGCCTGCCAGCCATCCGCCCACAGCCGAGACCAGCAGCGCCGCCGTTCCCAATGCTCCCGCCTGCGCCCGCGTGATGCCCCAGATCGCGATCAGCGTGGGAATCACGAAGCTGTAGAGCTGGACGTCCATCGCATCCAGCGCCCATCCGCCTACACAGGCCGCGAACGCTCGTCGTTCTGTCTTTGTGAGGCTGGCTAGCAGAGGCGTGGGTTCCCGAGCAACTATCTTAATCCTCTTTTGCGATAGCCAGGATGGGTGAGACGACGGCCGTCAATGCTTTTCCTAGTACGGCGTGCTGGTCGGCATCGAGATGGATGCCGTCCGCCGGGCTCACCGGCGTGACGCTTCCCGCATCGAAAAAATGACAGCCCATGGTTGAACTCATCTCACGATAAGCATCCGCCAGTCCTCGGCACCGCCGGTCCGCCCCGGAGAACTTCGCGGTCATCGCGCCCTTCGGCGAACCGATCGGCGGCGGACACACTACCAGGATCGGAGGCACTGGCATCCCCGGTTCGATCGGTGCATTCCGGATTTCATTCACCAACGCCGCAACGCCCTGTGCAGCGGCCCAGGCGTCATTGTAAGGATGCGAGAACTGAAAGTCGTTGGTTCCCAGCATCAAGATCACCAGCGCAAGTGGCGATTGGCTCTCAATCCGCTGCGCCAGGCCCTGGAGACCATTTCTGCCCGGCTTAAATGGATCCTCCCAGACCGTGCGTCTGCCATTCAGGCAGTCTTCGATAATTCGGATGTTCCTGCCAGAATCGCGAAGATCGCGTTCCAGCACGCCCGGCCAGCGCGCTTCGAAGCGCAGCCTGGCTCTGGTGTTGGGAATGATTCCCCAAGTCAGTGAGTCCGAATAGACAAAAACGTGGAGCACGGAGAGATCCTTTCAAAGGATTGTAGCTTGGGGCAGCCTCAGGGGGCGTTCCATCCACATCACATTCCAATACTTTCCGAATTTGCGCCCCACCTGGCTAAAGACTCCGATGCTCTTGAAGCCGAACCGCTGATGCAACGCGTTGGACGCAGCGTTCGGCTGGGCGATACCGGCGACAATGCGATGAATGTCCTGATCCGTGAGGGAGTCGAATAGCGCCGCATAGAGCAATCTCCCAAGCCCGTGGCCCACCGCATCGGGCCTGCAGGCGATACTTGCCTCCACCGTGGTGTCATAGGCATCCTTACTTCTAAAGCGCCCGGTACATGCGTAGCCGAGGATGCCGCCTGGGGGGTCACAGGCCACCAGCAGCCGGTATCGCTTGTTATCTGAATGCTCGTGGAACCACGCCACGCGCTGCTCAGCACTGTAAGGCCGGACGTCGAACGTGACATGGGTATGGAGGACATAATGGTTGTGGATTTCAGTTAGACTTGGCAGATCGTCGATTGAGGCTGAACGTATCGATACATTCATCCAAATGATTCTACTGAAGTATTATCAAAACCTCCCGGAGCGACGCCATGCACCACGTTTCCAGAATCAGTCCAACTACCGCTGAGACGCCGCCACTCTATGTTCCGCACAGTACCGGCTTCCGCCGCGCCACCTACGTCGAGCGGGCCATGGGCTCGGTCCACATGGGCGCAGGCGTCTGTTTTCTGGCGCCCGGAGGGGTGGTCCAGCCGCATTTTCATTCCTTCGAAGAGAGCTTCTACATTCTGGAGGGACACGTTACACTTCAGATCGGGGAGAAGAGTCACACGCTGGAGCCGGGTCACTACGGTTTGATCCCCACCGGTGTCCATCACGCCTGGCGGAATCCTTGGAGCAATCCCGGCGATCCACCCGCCAGGTGGCTCGAAATGCAGGCGCCCCAGCCCCGCCCTCTCGAATATGGCCGGGACACCTTCTTCCTCCATGGCCAGGCGCCTGCCCCGCATGCCGGGGATACCCACGCAGGCCACTTCGACGAATCCCAACTGCCGCGCCCTGGTGCGCCGTCCCAGATGGAAGGATTCAACCCCACCACCGGCGTCGCCATCAAGATGTTCGTGGATCGTTCCTTTGGTGCGATCCATCAGTCGCTATTCCTGATCCAGTACATGCCCGGCGCGAAGATCGATCCGCACGACCATACCTTCGAGGAATCCTATCTGATCGTCAGCGGCCGCGTGCAGGCTACCGCCGATGGCAAAAGTTACGATCTTGGCCCGGGCGACGTCATTTGGACCGGCGTAGGCTGTATCCACAGCTTCGAAAACCTCGGCGCTGACCCTGTTCGTTGGATTGAAACGCAAGCGCCACTCCCGCCTGCCACAGAAGTGTTCCGCTTTGAGCGCGACTGGGCGGCGAAATACTGAGGATTCGTCTCCGTCTTGCGTGGCCCGCGTCAACGATCTACGAATAGATCATAAACTCAAGCAGGTTTCCGTCGGGATCGCGGATGTACACACTGGAAGCGCCCTTCCTGCGGCCTCCCTGGCGCGCTACCGGACCTTCGATCACTTTGGCCCCCGCGCCATCGAGCCACGTCTTCAGCGCGGCGGCCGTGCCGTCCCACACAAAACACAGATCGCCGCAGGGAGGCTTGGCAGCGGGGGCGCGCAGCGTGAAGGTCGGGTCCTGCCAGGTAGCCGGCTGGTGGAAGTTGATCATCTGGTCGCCAATATACACCGAACACGCGCGCGCGTTCTCGGTGACCTGAAAGCCCAGGCCGCGATAGAAGGCAAGCATCGCGGCGGAATTCTGCATCGGTAGCGCGACGTGGTCGAAACCGCGAACACTTCCAGCCTGTTGCCCGGACTTTGGCCCAGGTTGTTGCGCGGCGAGTTTGGATGCTCCCGCAGCGGCGGCCGCACCGCGAACAAACCTACGTCGAGAAACGCTCTTTGTTAATTTCATAGTCACTGTTGGCACACAAAATTGCTCGCGTCTTCGATGCTGCCCGAACCCTTGTAGCGAGCCTGCTTGGGATAAGCGCACAGCGGGCGCGTCCGCCCCGGCCAAGGCGAGTTTTGTCCCGCCGTGGCGACAATGCTCTCTGGCGCCGCGCCCTTTTCTACCCAGTTCATCAAGGCCGTGAATGCATCGAATTGGTCCGTGGCCGGGCCACCTGCGCAGTGGTTCATCCCCGGAACCGCGAACAATCGGGTGAAATCCGACGCCGCGCCGTTATTGGCGCGGTTCACATCATTCCACCAGGAGATGGTGTCGTTGATCGAGAACACCGGATCGCTCACGCCGTGGACGATGAGCAGCTTCCCACTGTGGCTCTTGAACGCCGAGAGATCCGTCGAACTTGCCATCATGAAGTCCCACACCGATTCCGTGAATTCGCCGGAGGTGGCATACAGCTTAGCCGCGTCGCGATTGAAATCGACTCCCAAGAGATAGGCCATAGGGCCGGGCCCGGAGGCGGGCACAACCACCGGCGGCGTCACAAACAACGCGGATGCGGACGCGCTGCCCAGGGTCGAGATGATCGAAGTATTGTTGGCGGCGTCGAATGCGCCCAGTTTCCACACACGCCACCCCTGGTTGAATGTGTCGCCGATTTTGCCGCCGAGGCCGCGGTCCCAGGCCCAGTCGGCATAGAGCAGCTCTCCTTGCGCGCTTTTGGCGCCCGCAAAGATCTTTTGCAAGGCGGCTGCTTGCGCGGCCGAAAGGCAAGTGTTGCGCTTGGGACCTTTGCACGTGATCACCGTGAATTTAGGCGTGACAACTGCCGAGGTGCATGCCGGGAAATTATCGATGATCCCGTCCGCGAGCCCGTCGAGCGAATCGCACGCGGTCAGGATGCCTTGCGCCGCCAGATCCAGATCCTCGTCGGTGAAGGTTTTGTTCAAGAGCGGCTGTCCGAACCGGTCGAAGATTCCGGACTTCTTGGCCACTTCAGCCAATGCCTGGGCATCCGCGGCGTGACCGAACAGCGCGGCCTTGGCGAGCTTGAAACCCGGAGAACACGCCAGGATCCCATCGAAATACGTCGGGAATCGCTGGGACATCATCATGGCTTCGCGGCCGCCTTCGGAACAGCCGACGTAGTAGGACCGCTCGGGCGCGCGGCCGTAGTAGGAGCGGATGATCGCTTTCGCTGCCTGCGTAACCTGATCGTAGGAGTTGTATCCGAAATCACGGCGGGCCTGTGGATCGAAGCCGAACGTTACCGTGCCGTTACGATTGGGATCGTTGTTGACGGCGTTGTCGTGCCCGGAATCGGTCGAGACCACCGCGAATCCCATCTCCAGCGCGTTGCTGCGTTGCTGACCTTGCAGATTGCCCAGGGCGCTGCCAAGATTGCCGTTCGATCCGCCGCCGCCTTCAAAGAAGAATCGGCCATTCCACTCCGTGGGCAGTCGCAGATGGAACCGGATCGCGTAGTGTTGCGAGTTCACGCCAGTGCGGTCGTTCATCCGGCCCTGGATCTCGCAATGCTCCGGTAGCGCGGGCGCGTTTCCTTGCGCGGCTCGCGGCGCGTTCAGCACGGCGGAGTTGATTACGGTGGTCGGGTTCGGCAGCCCAGTCAGTGAACTCAGGCTTGGGCACTTGGATGTAAGGCTCTGGCCGATACACGGGAGAGCCGCGGTAAGTACGAACAGCGCCTTGTATTTCATGACCTATACATTATGTCGCGAGTTCTACCAGGACGTTGGCATCGGGGAGCAGCTCTAAGCGCCGGATTGCATCGGCCACGCGGGCGCGCGCCTCCCCTGACAAGAACCCGCCGGCATTGTCCTCAAACTTGGCCCGCAGTTCCTGGTAGGTCATCGGATTCTCGGCGGAGCCGCGATTGTATTCCTCGACCTCTGTAAATTGCCTGCCGTCTTTCAACGTGACTGTGACGGCGCCTTTGAAACGCCCTGGACCTGGATAATCGGGATCGACGCGATAGCGGACTTTCCTTGCGAGCGCCAGAATATCCGGATTCCGGCGGCTCTGGTCGCTATAAGCTTTCTTCCCGAGCTCACCGAAGTACAGCGCTTCGGCGATGCTGTACTGAAGGCTCACGCGGCCGTGCGAATCCGACGCGGGCGCGTGTTTCTCCGCGACCGGTTCACAGACGATCGAGACGATGAACGCGGTGACGGGACAATCGACGCTCTCGATGTCGGCGCTCTGGATCGCGTGCCGATCGCGCAGCCGGATGGCGGCACTTATATACGGGTGGATCACGTGCGCGGCAGGAAACGGCTTGAAGGATGAGTTGCGGCTTTCCCAGTGCGTGCCAAGGCCGGCGTTGATGCGGGCGAAATCGCGGTGGGCATTCGGATCCTGCACATGGCTCGCGAACAAGCCCCAGCGGCCCTCGAATACCTGCGCAGGACCGGTTACACCTGAGCGCGCGAGCATCGCGGCCGTGACTCCGCTCTGCGCCGACCAGCCTGGGTGCAGAAACTTGGTCTGCGTCCCATCCACCCAGCATTCAAGCAAACCCGATGCGAAGCTGCCCGCGATGCCCGCCGCGCGCGCCATGGATTCCGCATCCAACCCGAGAAGTCTCGCCGCCAGATACGCCGCTCCGAAGGTCGCGAACAAGCCGGTGGGATGGAACCCGCGTTTGTGCAGTTCGCCCGAGGACACGCTGCCCACGCGGCAGGAAATCTCGTTGCCTAGAGCAATGGCCGTGATCAGGTCGCGCCCGTTAATAGCCGTGAACTCGGAAAGTGCCAACGCCGCCGCCACCGCTGGGCTGCTCATGTGAACGATTGACTCATTGTGCGTATCGTCATATTCCAGGGCCTGCGAAAGCGCGCCATTCGCAAACGCCGCCGCCGTCACGCCAACGCGGTCTCCGAAACCGAGAATGCGGCACGGACCCGCGGGCGACATCGCCACCAACGCGTCGCGTGTCGATTTTCCGAACGCCGTCTCGGCTCCGGCCAGCGAAAGCCCGATCACGTCCATCACGCGCAGCTTAGTGGCCTCGACCACGTCGGCCGGCAGATCCTCGAATCGGACGCGCGATGCCCACGCGGCAAGGTCGCTCGAAAGTGGAAAGTTCACGGCACTACTGTACAATGATTTACGCCCTTTGAACGCAATGTTGGAAACCCAAACGCTGGCATCTTATATAGTTACAGGCCGGATCGAAAGCGTCCCCGAAGACGTTCGTCACGAAGCCCGCCGGGCTATCGTGAACTACGTGGGTTGCGCGCTAGGCGGCAGTGTAGATACCGCGGTGAATCACGCCATCCAGGCTCTGGGCCCGTATTCCGGTAAGCCTACTGCGAGCATTTTGGGGCGCAGCGAGCGCATGGATCCTCTACACGCTGCGCTGATGAACGGGATCAGCTCGCACGTTTACGATTTCGACGACACGACGCCGAAGAATTATATCCACCCTACGTCCCCGGTGGCGTCGGCGTTGTTTGCTTACGCCAGCGCGAATCCGGTGTCGGGACGCGACTTCATGGAGGCATTCATCCTGGGGTTCGAAGCGGAATCGCGGATCGGCAACGCGGTTTATCCGGCGCACTACGATGTTGGCTGGCACATCACCGGAACGGCGGGCGTTTTCGGCGCGGCGGCGGCGATCGGCAAGCTGCTGAACCTCGCTTGTCAGGAGATGATCTGGTCCATCGGGCTCGCGGCGACCCAGGCCGCGGGTCTGCGCGAGATGTTCGGATCCATGGCCAAGGCGTTGCATCCCGGCCGGGCGGCACAGAACGGGTACGCAGCAGCCCTGCTGGCTCAGGCCGGCTTCACCGCCGGCGAACATAGCCTGGAAGGCCCACGAGGCTTCGCGGCGGTCCAAGCCGCCCAATATGACCTTTCGAAAATCACGACGCGCCTGGGCGAGGATTTCGATCTGCGGGCGAACACGTACAAACCGTTTCCGTGCGGCATCGTGAACCATCCGACCATCGATGGCTGCATCCAGATTCACGACGAGCATCGGCCAGAACCAGAGAAGATCGCCGCCGTGAGGTTACGTGTCGCGCCGCTGGTGATGGATCTCTGTAATCAGCAGGGCATCACCAAGGGACTGCAGGGGAAATTCTCGGTGTACCATGGCGCAGCGATTGGATTGGTGCGCGGGAAGGCGGGGATCCGGGAATACACGGACCAAGCCGTGAACGATCCACAAATCCGGCGCGTGCGCGAGCTGGTTAGGGCGGTGGGCGATCCGTCGATCACCGAAGACCAGGCTCGTATTGAAGTGGAAATGACCAGTGGAGCCAGGCTCACCCGATTCGTCGAACAGTCGCTGGGTAACATTCATCGTCCCATGAGCGATCAGCAACTGGAGAACAAGTTTCGCGATCAGGCCGTGGCCGCTCTGCCCGCGGCTCGAGTGGAGAAAGCTATAGAACTGTGTTGGACCATCGATGAGCTGGAGGATGTGGCGGAGCTGATTGAGGCGGCGGTCCCGGCCGCAAGGTAAGCATGCGCCCCGCACTTGCGCTTCTACTTTCGTTCTTAGCCGCATGCGGGGGCGGCACGAATAAGCACGAGGTACGAATTCCTAAAGGTGCGGGCGGTGTCGGATTCCTCCCGCTTCTGGTGATGGAGAAGTACCGCCTGATTGAGAAGAATGCCGCGGCCTCAGGCGTCGCCAACTTGACGGTCCGCTGGATGGACCTGGGCGGTCCGGCGGCTATGAACGATGCGCTGTTATCCTCCTCGGCGGATTTTATCTCCGCTGGTCCGCCGGCGTTCCTCACTTTATGGGACAAGACTCATGGCTCGGCCAATTCGATGAATGTGGAAGGCATCGCTGCGATGACATCCATGCCCATGTACCTCAACACGAATTCCGAGCACCTCAAAAAGCTGGATGATATTACCGATCGGGACAAAATCGCGGTTACATCCATCAAGGTATCGATCCCGGCGATCATTATGCAGATGTACGCGAAGGAGAAGTATGGCCCGGCCCAGGCTATGCGCTTCGACAGGTTCACCGTCTCGATGGCGCATCCTGATGCGGTGATCGCGTTGCTTTCCGGATCGGCGGGTATCAGCGCGCACTTCAGCTCGCCGCCATTCCATCAACGCGAGATCAAGGATCCGCGCATTCGAACGATTCTGAACTCCGACGACGTCATGGGGGGCTCGACCACGTTCACTATGATCTCGACCACCAGCAAGTTCCGGCAGGAGAATCCCCGAATCGTCGGCGCCGTGCTGAAGGCGCTGGACGAAGCGAATCATATGATCGTCGCCGACAAGAACATGGCCGCGGATCTTCTGTTAACATCCGAAGGCGGCGGTCTAACGCGCGAAGAGATCGTCGAAGTCTTGAACGATCCACATGTCAAGTTCACCACTACGCCGGAGAACCTCATGAAATACGCGGAGTTCATGGCTGGCGAGGGGTCGATCAAGAACCATCCGGCGTCCTGGAAGGATTTATTCTTTCCGGAGATTCACGGGGCGCCAGGAAGCTGACTCGATGAAACCGGCCGGGACTCCCCTGTTGGCAGTCGAAGGTCTCACGCTTCGATACCGCGGCAAAGATCATTTGGTCACTGCCACATACCGTGTCACCTTCAACCTTTTTCAATCGGACCGATTCGTTGTGCTGGGACCGTCGGGGTGCGGGAAATCGACGCTTCTCAAAGCCGTGGGCGGGTTTATCCAGCCGACGGAAGGTCGGATTCTGCTGAACACGACCGAGGTCGCCGGTCCCGGGCCGGACCGCGTGTTCGTGTTTCAGGAATTCGATCAGCTCCTGCCGTGGAAGACGGTCAAGGAGAATATCGTTTTTGCTCTGACCGCCAGCGGCAGGCTTCCGCGCCCGCAGGCGGAGGAGCGCGCCATGCATTACATCGCCAAGGTGAACTTGACCGAATTCGCCTTGAGTTACCCCCACACGCTTTCGGGCGGAATGAAACAGCGTGTCGCCATCGCCCGCGCGATGGCCATGGAGCCCCGGATCCTGCTGATGGATGAGCCGTTCGCGGCCCTGGATGCGCTGACGCGTGCGCACATGCAAGAAGAGTTGTTGCAGCTTTGGGATGAGACCAGATTCACCGTGCTATTCGTCACGCATTCCATTCCAGAGGCGATTCGCATCGGCAGCCGCATCCTGCTGATGAGTGCTCATCCTGGGCAAGTAATGGCCGAAATCAACAGCCGCGGCTATGATGATGTCGACGGTTCCGGCGTGCTGCTCTCAGCTCGCATCCACGAACTGCTATTCGGCGGCGAGATACGGGAAGGAGCCAGCCATGTCTGACGCCCAACGTCCCGAGATTTTCTACGCGGTCTCAACCGCGGGATTCGATGTAGTGGAGAAGCCGCTCAGCCTGTGGGACAAGCTGTACGAGAGCGGAGCAGTTCGGAAGACAGCGCTGCTGGTAGTATTAGCGGCCGGGTGGGAATTTTATGCCAGATGGCTCGACAATCCTCTGCTGGTACCGACGTTTTCAGCTACCGTAGCCGCGTTGGTGGCATCCGTCGAGTCCGGAGCACTGCCGCGGGCCGCAGTGTATACAATTTCGATGCTCCTCAAAGGATATGCCGCCGGGCTGGCGATCGCAGCTCTCCTGACCGCTCTCGCCACCGGCACGCGCCTCGGCGCGGATCTTCTCGAAACGCTCACGGCCATGTTCAATCCCCTGCCTTCGATCGCGCTTCTGCCGCTGGCGCTCATCTGGTTTGGGCTCGGCCAGGGCAGCATCATCTTCGTATTGATCCACGCCGTTCTATGGGCCGTCGCCCTCAACACCTTCGCGGGTTTTCGTTCGGTGAGTCCCACCTGGAGAATGGTGGGGCAGAACTACGGGTTGTCGCGAGTGGGCTACATCGCGCGGATTTTGATACCTGGTGCGTTCCCCAGCATTCTCACCGGACTCAAGGTCGGCTGGGCGTTCGCATGGCGGACACTCATCGCCGCCGAATTGGTCTTCGGCGTCAGCTCCGGGTCGGGCGGACTCGGATGGTTCATTTTCGAGCGCAAGAATCAGCTTTTAATCGCCGACGTCTTTGCCGGATTGCTCACGGTAATCCTGTTCGGCCTGGCAGTGGAGAATTTGGTCTTCAAGACCATCGAGAACCGCACCGTGCGCCGATGGGGCATGCAGGCTTAGAGTTGCTCGAGATCGGGATCCACCTGGCTCGCCTCCGGCTTCCCGATGTTCTGCAGATGCGCGCGGATCAATTCCGCGTCAGGCGCGTTCTTGTCTTGCTCCAGATACCTTGAGATGTGCTCACGCGCGCCGTCGGCGTCGCCTTTCGCTTCGAGAATCCGGCCGAGCACATATTCCGAACGCGGAGTCTTGAGTTCCATGGCCTCCTTGGCGCTCGCCTCAGCGCCTGCCAAATCCTTGAGACCATAGCGGGCCACGGCTTGATGGAGATAAATCTCCGTCACCACCTTCTTGGAATCAATTTTTATCAGATCATCAGCAGTCTTTGCCGCGCACTGCCAGTCCTTGGTCTTGATACAGAGGCGCGTTAACGCGATATAGGGCGGTAGCATCTTGGGATCGGCCTCAATCGCATTTTGGTATGCGTCGCGCGCTTCAGGGAGCTTCAACTGCTGTTTTTCCTCCACCACTCCCAGTGCGTGCCAGGCGAGCGCGAACTTCGGCGCAGCCGCGACCGCCGCCTGGATCTTCGCCACGGTTTCCGGGTAGTCCTGTTTGTCTAGCGCTTTCATAGCCGCTTTCCAAGACGAACTCGCGCGCGAAGGCACGCCGGACTCGGAGCTAATGATTGCATACGGATCGGCTGACCGATTGCTGAGGATCAGCGTGTCCAGCGTTGCCGTGGTGTTGGTGTATCCATTGAGAGCGGATATGTCCACAGTGGTCGAAGTATAGCCGGGGTGAGTCGCGCGGATGAAGCATGAGCGCGTGCGCAGCGGATCGACGTCCATGCGCCAAAGATATTCACCGTTCTTATTCGTGAGCGGACCTGGAGCGGATCCCTGGTAATCGCTACAGACCCGCTCGATCCCGGCGGTGAATGGCGGCGGCGAGCCGTCGGGCATCGTGACTTTTCCCTTGACGATAAGCGGGTAAACCTCGGCAACAAGCCGCGGAACCGAAGATGAGAGAGCGGCTACCAGCGTGGCGCCAAAAAACACGCGAATCGCGACCATAGGGCCTCCTGGAGATTTAGCGTACAACAGACGAAAACATGACGAAAGGGCAGCCCGCCGGGTTACAATATCTATTTCTGGGTCTGGTTGTCGTACCAAGCCTGGAAGAACCCTATCTGCGCCTGCGTCAGTCCCGGACCGGTCGCGACGACGTCTCCCAAAACCATTCTAGTATTCCTTTTGTCATCGAACGCCGACCATTTCGGAAGATTCTTCCCATTGGGATCGCCATTTGTTGCGAAGTTCACCCAATACGAAGAAATCGTGTCGGAAAGCTGGTGGTCGAGATCGGCCCAAGGCCGGTTCCCGAGAAGGTTCTCGAACACGTAAGGCGCTTCAGCGCCGTGAGTGGCTCCCGCGCCCCGGGCCGGAAATCCGTTTGCTCCGGGCTGCGCTCCCGGCGCCGGCGGAGGTTCGTGCGTGAAGTAATAGAGATAAGCCTTGGACTTGCCAGTCTTGCTCTGGAGCCGCGCCCAATTCCGCTGCACCCATCCCAGCTCATCGCGGAACGCTGCCAGCTCGGACGCATTCGCCTCCGCATCCGACGCGGCCGGATACAGCTTCAGAAATTTATCGGCCAGGTCGCCGTAACGCTGATGAGCCCGCTGGATCCAGGCCACGGCAGTCGTTCGCTGCGAAAAAAATGTTCCTTCGTCTTTATTCGAACCCACCAGAATCGGGACGTCGTTTTGCTTGCCCTGCGCGAAAATATTGGCGGGTTCGTCGGGCAGAAACCAGCCATCGACCACCGGCCCGCCGCCGCGCCCGCCTGCGAGCACTTCAGCCGCCGGCTTGGCGCGCAGATCGGCAAGGGACTTCGCACCCAGCGTTTCGGCGGTGCGAACCCCTGCCTGCTCGGCATCGGCGAGTTTCCTCACAGATCCTATTGACAAGCCGGACCAAGTTCCGCTTTCCGCGATCGCGCGCTCATAAGTGCCCTTGGTGAGGGGCGAAGCGACCAGATTGCCGATGCTCGACGCACCGGCCGAATCGCCGAAGACCGTGACGCGCTTGGGATCGCCGCCGAATGCCGCGATATTCCTCTGCACCCACTGCAGGGCGGCGGTCTGATCGAGAAATGCTTGGTTGGCGGCGCCACGACGGTCCGATTCGCGCGTGAGATCGGGATGCGAGAAGAAGCCGAAGATTCCCAGGCGATAGTTGATGGTCACCAGTACCACGCCCTTCTTAGCGAGCGCTTCGCCGTCGGTGCCCGGAGCCGCGCCGGAGCCGCTGGTATATCCGCCGGGATGGAGCCACACCATCACGGGACGCTTGTCATTCGCCGAAGCCGCGGCCGTCCAGACATTGAGGTACAGACAATCCTCGCTCATAGCGGCACTTGACGCGTTACCTTTGGCAGGACCCTTCGCCGGACCCTTGGCAGGACCTCTCCCGCCCGCGCCGCCCTGCATGCACATCGGTCCGAATTGATCGGCTTTGCGCGTTCCTTCCCATCTGGCGGGAGGCTGGGGGGCGCGAAAGCGCAGATCGCCAACGGGTGGCGCGGCGAAAGGAATGCCTTTATAGATCCGCACATTGGAGCTATTTCCCGTAACACCGGAGATCATTCCAGTGTCTAACCGCACGGTATCGCCGGCGGCTGCGGAGATGGCGAAGGGAGCAAGAGCAAGCATGATAAAGAAGCAAATTCGCGACATCACAATCTCCCAGGGGCAATGATATACTACGCAGCATCTTTGTGGCGGTACCGGAGGATTGCACTCCGCAGCGCGTTCATCCTTTCGAAATAAAACTCTGGTACCGTTAGCCATTTAGGGGGGATATGAAAAAAGCTTTGGTGCTCTTTCTTATTGCCGTAATATCCACAGTCGCGGCCTTGGGTCAAGCGGCGGGACTCAGCGAGATCTCCGGCATCGTACGCGATGCCACCGGAGCCGTGGTGCCCAACGCCCAAGTCGCCGTATCCAATGAATCCAACGGCGTCCGATTGATGCTGAGCACTTCCGACGGCGGCGTTTTCGTCTCGTCGCCTCTGGTTCCGGCGGCCGGCTACGTGGTAACGGTGACGAAGCCCGGATTTTCGCCTTACAGTGTAAAGGACATCGTCCTGGAAGTCGGCCAGAATATGAATCTCGCGGTGGCTCTGGCGGTAGCCGGAACGGCGACCGAGATTCGGGTGGAAGCCAATGCCCCCCTGGTGGATGAACTGAAGACAGACGTCTCCCAGGTGATCAACTCACAGCAGATCCTGGATCTGCCCATCAACGGCCGGCGTGTCGACTCCTTCGTACTGCTGACGCCGGGCGTAAGCAACGACGGAAACTTCGGGTTGCTGACGTTTCGCGGCGTGGCGAACGGCAATAACTTTCTTCTGGATGGCAACGATACCACCGAGGAGTACTACGTCGAGAACAACGGCCGCACACGCGTTACCTCGCAAATCTCGCAGGACGCCGTGCAGGAATTCCAAGTGGTATCGGCCAACATATCGGCCGAGTACGGCCGTGCCAGCGGCGGCGTGGTGAACACCGTGACACGCAGTGGAACTAACGATCTGCATGGGACGGGTTACTGGTTTTACCGTAACCAGAACTTCATCGCGCACGATCCGTACGCCAACCTCAACCCGGACGAATGGCGCCTGCAATCCGGCGCCAGCCTGGGCGGGCACATCATCAAGGACAAATTGTTTTACTTCTTCAATGCGGAATTTACCCGTCGCAACGCCCCGTTGGTGGATAGCATTGTTAAGGCGGGCATCGTGGATTCGTCCGCCCAAACCTGGATCGGCTGCGGCGCGCCCGCTACTCCGGCACAGTGCGCCGCGATCGACACATTGCTGCCGCGCTTCTTCGGGCCCCTGCCGCGAACAGTAGCGCAGGATTTGGGATTCGGCCGCCTGGACTACCACCTTTCAGAGCACAATACGCTCAGCGCAAGCCTGAATTTCATGCATTTCAAGTCGCCTAACGGTCTGCAGCAAACATTGGTGACGTCCACCAGCGGGGGCGGTATCAACGCCAACGGCGACGACTACGGCCGCGTCCGTAACGGGAAACTTACTTGGACCGGGATTCCGAAATCCAATATCGTCAATGAATTCCGTTTCGGCTGGAGCACCGATCTGGAAGGCGACAATATCAATCCAGAGCTGCAGGGACCCGCGCTGGGGTCGCTCGTGGTCACTACCGCCGGACAATCCATTGGATCGTATAATATCCTGCCGCGCGTCCAGCCAAGGGAGCAGCGCTTCCAGTTCGCCGACACCCTGTCCTGGGTGAAGGGAAGCCATATAGTGAAGGCCGGAGCCGACATCTCCACCGCCAAGGACTACAGCTACTTTATCCAGAACGTCAATGGCAGTTACACCTACCAGACGGTCACCAATTTCGCGCTGGATTATTCAGGAAATACCACCGGCGGCAAAAACTGGCAAAGCTACGCGCAGACGTTTGGCGATCCCACCGTGGACCAGAGCATTACGGCCTATAGTTTCTTTCTCCAGGACGAATGGCGGCCTTTCAGGAACTTCACTGCCACCCTTGGCGCGCGCTATGAGTATGAGCAGCTGCCCCAGCCGACCAATTGCAACCAGGATTACACGGCCACATGCCACATTTACTCCAAGCCGACCAACCTGATGCCTCGCATCGGGCTGGCCTACAGCCTGAACAGCAAGACTGTTATCCGCGCGGGCTACGGCATGTTCTATGCGCGCGTAGCTGGCGCAACAATCTCAAATCTGTTCACCGGTAACGGTGTCCTAACCACAGCCGTTTCGCTGGCGAAGACCCAAGCGGCACAGTTGTTGGCCGGTCCCGTATTCCCCAACATCCTGAGCGCGGCGCCCAGCGGCTTGGGCGTATCCGCCTCCAATATTCAGTTTGCCGATCCCAACCTGAAGACCCCCTACACCGAGCAGGGCACGTTCGCCATCGAGCGCGAACTGATGCACGATCTCGCTCTGACCACCTCCTACATCTGGAGCCGCGGCGTGCAGCTATACAGCGTGCGGGACTTGAACCTTCCGACCACCACCACGCCGTTCACCTACATCATTAACGATGACGCCGGAAACCAGACCGGGACCTACACGACGCCTGTATTGATCGGCAAGCGTCCGGATACGCGCTACGGAGGAGTCAATCAGGCTGAAAACGGAGTGACCAGTTCTTACAACGCATTGGTCGTCCAACTCAATAAGCGCTTTTCCCGGGGCTTCCAGGCGGCGCTTTCCTACACCTGGTCGCACGAAATCGACGATGGCCAGGGGTATGGCCAGGCGAACGCGAACATGTACCTGAATAACGCCTTCGATTGGCTGGAGAACGGGAATTATAAAGCCGACCGTGGGAATGGCCTGGAAGATCAGCGGCACCGCCTGGTGTTGTCGTGGATCTGGGCGCCCACCTTCACCCACGGTAGCGGCTTCGTGTCCAAATACCTGGTGAACAACTGGCAGCTTTCTTCCATCACCACCATCGGCAGCTCCCGCCCCTACGGGAGTCCGACGGTCCGTCTGAACGACGCGCCGGTGACGGGCATGTTCAGCAGCTTCAGCCTCAACGGATCAGGCTTGGGCACGCGAGTTCCCTTCTGGGCCGTAAACAGCGTGTATCAGCCGGCGTTATACCGGGCCGATGCGCGGCTGAGCAAGATTCTCCCGCTGGGCGAGCGGTACAAGCTGGCTCTCAGCTTTGAAGCCTTCAACGTGAGTAATAGCTGGTCGCCGACGAGTATCTCGAAGCAGGCGTACACCGAAGCGAAGGGCATTCTCACGCTGACGCCGACGGCCTACAACCAGGGACTGAGCGATGCGGCTACGCCGGATGGCACGGAAGCCCGGCGCCTGCAGGTGAGCGCGCGGTTTACGTTCTGATCGACGAGTTGTGCTTGTGCCCCGGCACGCCGAGGCGGCCGACCGTGTCGCCTTCGAAATCGAACTCGATCAGCACGGCGGGTTCGTCGCCGACTACATAGCCTTGGTGCCCCGGCTCAACGGAGACGAACTGGGGGGCCTTGTACTCGACGACGCATCCGTCGGCAAACCGGACGTTGATTTGGCCATACGCCATGAAGCCCACGTGAGCGTGCATGCACAAATCCGTGCCGACCACGTTTTTCAAGTTGGCGTCGAAATTGAATCCAGGCGGATAGATCATGCGCTTGACCCTGACGTTGCCGGACTTCGAGATGTCCACCTGAACGCCGCCGACTTCGCGATGTTCGTCGGCTGTCATGGGGGCTAATAGCGGACTGGTTGTGGTCATGGTTGCTTCCTCCAGACTAAGAAGCAGGATAGGGCATCGTGGGGGTCGGGCACAATGCGGGGAAACGCGGCTGCCCGCGGCTGATGGAATGGCGTCCCCAGGGGGATTCGAACCCCCGTTACCGCCGTGAAAGGGCGATGTCCTAGGCCGGGCTAGACGATGGGGACAGCTTAGGTAAACAAGTGCAC